>Ga0214473_10000528_pt1 | contig 53794 bp, 52 predicted proteins | sample RVTome_7_FD_203509 | JGI IMG/M metagenome (GOLD analysis project Ga0214473, IMG submission 203509) | Soil microbial communities from uranium-contaminated site in the Upper Colorado River Basin, Wyoming, United States - RVT98D197 | ecosystem: Environmental > Terrestrial > Soil > Contaminated >... | reverse complement strand
GTTTGATCTTTCCAGAAAAAGGTTGAAAAAATATTTGGCCACGGACCCACACAGACAACTACGGACCTTATGCTTTCCCTTTGTGGACATTCACAAAGGGAAAGCATAATATCACCGGAGTGATGACAGGGTTATCAAATTTTATTTGCAGTTGTCTGTTTTGTCTTTGTCAAAAAAAATTAATTTGTTTTTTCTTGTAAGAGATCCTTACCCAGGGAAAAAGCCTTCCCCAGAAACTGACCGATGCCGTAATAACCCCGGCTATCCGGGGCCCAGAGAACCGGCTTTATCTTGGTGATGTCCGCCCCTTTCTCACTCAGCACCTCTTCCTCCACCTTGATGTCCAGGATTTCACCGATGAATTGAGTATGTAAACCGATTTTGTAATGATGAATGACTTTGCATTCCAGGACAAAGGGGAATTCCTTGACATAAGGGGCATTCACCAGATCACTCCTAATGGGTGTAAGCCCGGTTTTTGCAAACTTATTCTCGTTTTTCCCGGAGGCCATTCCGAAGTAATCCGCTTCCTTGATATACGACTCGGTGGGCAGGCTGATGGTGAAGGCTTTTTGCTCCATAAGATTGCCGTAGGTGTAGGTGGCCTCCCGCAGGGCAATGGCCACGCAGGGAGGAACGGAACAGCAAATGCCGCCCCAGGCTGCGGTCATTACGTTGGGTTTGCCTTCCTGGTTATAAGTGCCGACAACAAAGACGGGGGTGGGGTAGACAACGGTTTTTGCGCCGATGGATTTTTTCATGGACTTCCTCCTGATGAATTGAATAAACTTTTGCGGAAGGGATAGCGAAACGGTTTTCGAATTAAACTCTCGTGCCCCGTGGGACATCACGAGGCATGAAGAAGGATTCAGGTGAAAGGCCTAAAAATTAAAACCCTTGAACCCTCGAATCCTGGAATCCTCGAACCCTTTTTTTGTATTATAGCCCCAGGTAGGTCTTGCGGATGATTTCGTCTTCCATTAGCTCTTCGCCCGTCCCTTGGGCGATGATCTTCCCTGAGGAAAGGACATAATTGCGTTTAGTCATCTTAAAGACCGTACTGACTTCCTGTTCGACCAACAGGATGGTTATTCCCAGACGGTTGATCTGGAGGATTTTTTCAAAGACCTCCGCACGAGTCTTGGGGGCCAAACCGGTTGAAGGTTCGTCGATACAAAGGAGTTTGGGGTCGGACATGAAGGCCCGTCCGATGGCCAGCATCTGCTGTTCTCCACCGGAAAGGGTTCCGGAAATTTGTTTGGATCTTTCCTTAAGCACCGGGAATAAATCATAAACCTTACTCAAAGTATCCTGGTTTTTTTTCTTGTCTTTTTGCAGATAGGCCCCGGCCATCAAATTTTCCAGAACGGTCATTTCCCGAAACGGTCTTCTCCGTTCCGGACAAAGCACTAGCCCCATGCGGACGATTTCATGGGCCGGGACATGATCGATCCTCTGGCCATCGAAGGTTACCTTGCCTTCTATATGGATCTCTCCGGCTGTAGAACGGCGCTTGATCTCCCTTTCCCAGGCCACCAGACCGGTAATGGCCCGAAGGCTGGTAGATTTTCCGGCCCCATTTGGCCCCACCAGGCTAACCAACTCTCCGGTATCCACTCCCATACTCAGGTCATTGATAAGTACGGCCTTTTCATAACGGACGTTTAAATGGTCGATTTCTAAGAGCACGGCTACTCCCCTCCTCCTCCACCCAGATAGGCCTCAATGACCTCAGGATTGTTGACCACTTCCTCGGGTGTCCCTTCGGCTAACATGGTCCCGAAATTAAGGACGATGATCCGGTCAACGATCTTCATTAATTGCTGCAGTTTATGTTCAACAATAATCATGGCCGGTCCTTCGCTGTGCAACCTTCCGAAACGTCCGCCCTTGTGGAGTCTTCGAATGGATTTGGCCATCAAATCGGTTTCCGCCGGACTTAATCCCCCGAACGGTTCATCCAAAAGAAGTAATTCCGGGTCTGTGGCCACGGCCCGGGCCACCTCCAAACGCTTCAGATCGCCTTGTGACAGGGTCGAGGCCTTTTCCAAGGCCATATCCGAGATACCGGCGAATTCCAGGGCATCCATAGCCTTGGCCTCCACCCGTTTGACCCATTCCCCATGTTTCATGGACCGTGGGGACAGACAGGAAACCATGACATTGGCAATAATCGGAAGACGACGGAAAGGCCTCATATTCTGAAAAGTGCAGGACACGCCAAGGTTGACTACATCCCAGGTTTTCATCCCCACCAATTCTTTTCCTTTAAATCGGATACTGCCGGAATCGGGTTTTAGTATACTTGTGAATAACCGCAGCAAGGTAGTTTTGCCCGCCCCATTGGGTCCGATCAGGCCGATGACTTCTTTTTGTTTCATACGAAACCGGATGTCATTTACCGCTTTCAGACCTCCGAAGCTTTTGGACAATCCTTCTACTTCCAGTAATGGTACGGCCATATCAGACTTCCTCACCCTCTTCTCTTAGTTCTCTCCGGGAGACCTTACCCACATCGGTCTTGGGCAGCTCACCGCGAAATTCGATAATTTTGGGAACCTTATAGTGGGCCAGTTTCTGACTGCAAAATTCAATGATTTCTTCTTCCGAGATTTTTCCTCTGGCCTCACTCTCTAAAACGCAATAGGCTTTGATTAAGTTGCCCACCTTGGGGTCCGGAACCCCGACGACACCGGCGGCCTTGATTTGGGGATGTTGAAAGAGGACTTCCTCCACATGTCGGGCGAAGACCGAATACCCTTTATATTTGATCAGATCCCGTTTGCGGTCAAAAAAGTGGAAATACCCCTCTTCGTCCATGCTCACCAGGTCTCCGGTGCGAAGCCAGGTCTCCCCGTCGATTTCCATCATGGTCTCTTGAGTACTGTCCGGCCTTTTCCAATATCCTTGCATTATGTTGGGGCCGGCTAATATCAATTCCCCTACTTCCCCCACAGGCATAAATTCCGTTCCTTCATGTTCGACTATGGCCGCTTTCATATTAGGGATAGGTACACCGAAAGAGCCTCTCTTGGGCCGATCATAAGGAGACCCATGACTGACGGAGGTGGTTTCTGTCATCCCATAGCCTTCTAATATTGTGGTATTGGTCCGTTTCTCCCAGGCCTCGACCGTGGAGTCGTGAAGGGTATCAGCTCCGCAGACGATCATTTTCAGCCGCTTCCAATTGACCCGGTCGGTTTTCTCGTATTCCTTGAGATATTCAAACATGGTGGGCACACCGAAAAAGCCGGAAGCCTGATAGCGCTCCATGGCCTCCAGGATATCTTCAATATCCGGCGTGGTAAACAAGACCAGGGTTGAACCCTGGACCAGACCGGAAAGCATGACCACTACCTGACCGTAAATATGAAAAAAGCCCAGAAAGGCCATGACCACCTCTTTGCCGTCTTCCAGGATAGGCCAAAAGGCCCGGGTTTGTTTCTGGACTGCTACCATATTACGATGGGTGATCATGGCTGCCTTGGGCAGGCCGGTAGTGCCTCCGGTGTAGGGCAAGGCCGCCAGGTCTTCCCGGGGATTAATGCTTACTTTGGGAGGGTTGGGGGGATATTTTTTAAGCATTTCCTGAAAGGAGTAAATCCCGGCCCCTTTAAGAGATTCCACGGAAGGGGCCGCTTTCCCGCTTTTGTCCTCGGTTTTCTTTCCGAACCATTTTTTCATAGCCGGAAGGTATTCTTCAATACTGGTGATGATCACCTGTTCCGGTTGTACCCCGGACTTGGCCAGATTGTCATAGAGTATATTCTGACAGATAGCCATCTTAGCCTCGCTGTCCTGAATCTGATGCTTTACCTCGATACTGGTGTAGACCGGGCTGATCGGGGTAACCTTGGCCCCCAACCGGAGCACCGCAAAATAGGAGATGACATATTGAGGGCAGTTCAGAAGGTATAAGGCCACCGTATCGCCCTTCTTGATTCCCAAATCGGCCAGGGCAGTGGCCAGACGGTCTACCGAATCCTTGATCTCCCGGTAGGTGATTTTCTTGCCGTAAAAAATCAGCGAAGGGCGGTTTCCATATTTTTCAACCGACTGATCGAACAGGTCCATGACCGAGACCTCCGGGACCTCGACCTCGGCCGGCACCTTCTCCGGGTAGTATTTAAGCCAGGGTTTGGACAAATAAGTTTCTTTAGGGTTCATGATAACTTCCTTCTTTCAATTCAATTTGAAAATTGGGTTCGAGGGTTCCAGGGTTTTGATTCCGAGTATTTCACTTGAATCCTGGACCCCTTGAATCCTTCTTTTTATTTCTCAATCTAACTCCGCTGTACAGACCCGGCAGTTTTTTCGGATGGCGACATTTCTGATCTTGCATCTGGGGCATTGTATTTCTATTTTTTCCCTCACCCAGGTGATTAAACCTTCCGGCATGTATAATAAGATCAACAAAACAACGACAGCGAATATCAACATACGATATTCGGGCCAGAATCGGACAAACTCCAACAACGGGTTGAGGATAAAGACCGCCGCAATGGGGCCATAGATGGTTGCTATCCCTCCGAAGATGGCCCAGATAACCACGTTGAAGGACATGGACACCTCCAGGGTGGAAGGTCCGGCAATCCTCATATAGTGGGCATAGAGCCCCCCGGCAATGCCGGCAAAAAAACCGCTCAGACAAAAAGCCAGCAGTTTATAACGGGTGGTATTGATACCCGAGGCCTTCACGGCCAGCTCATCCTCCCGGATGGCATGAAAAATAATACCCGTATTGGAATCGGTTATCTTCCACATGACGAAACACAATACGAGCATGGTAATGATGTGAATATAGTAACCGCCGACCAGAGAATTGGTAAAACGCTGCAATCCGGAAAGGCCCAAATCTCCGCCGGTATAATCGGGCAGGGCATTAATAATACCTATCAAAATGATTGGGAAGGCAAAGGTTGTCAGGGCCAGGTAGATATGCTTTATTCTTAGGCAAGGTATTCCGACAATAAGGCCGGCCAGAATGGCCACCACAGCCCCCAAAGGCACACTGCCCCAGGGTGGGATATGAGCATGGAGGTTCAATAGGGCCGAGGCATAGGCCCCTACACCAAAGAATAAGGCATGGCCAAAATTCATCTGGCCGGTGAAGCCGGAGAGTAGGTCCCAACTGGCAGCCAGGATGGCAAAAATGCTGGTTATAATCATAATGCGGATGATATAAGGATCCTGGGTGATCAGGGGCATGATCAGGAGGAAAAGGACAAAAAGTCCAACGATGGTTCGACTGGGCAGAACCAACACTTCCCCTTTGATGAGAGTAATCAGTTTTCTGAAATAAAATCCAAGAAGACCCATGCCTTTTACCTCTCTTCCTCAAAAGCGATGCCAAAGAGACCTTCCGGACGTATCAGCAGGACCAGGATCATGATCGACAGGGCGACGGGTCCTTTTAGGAAGGCCCCTGCCGGGATTAAAAAAGTCACCAGGGCTTCGGTGAATCCCAGAATATAGGCAGCCACAAAACTCCCTTTGATGCTGCCAAGTCCCCCCAAGACCACCACAGCCATCATCAGGATCAAAGGTTCCGTCCACATATAGGGACTCAGGACGGCCAGAGGTACGATCACCGCCCCGGTAACACCGGCCAGGGCAACCGAGATTCCCAGGGTTATCATGGCCAGCCGGCTCTCGTTCATACCCATCAGGTTGGCCACTTCCCGATCTTCGGCTGTGGAGCGGATAGCCAGACCCAGCCTGGTCTTCATCAGCAGGAACCAAATGACCAGAAGAATCACCAGGACCACCCCGAAAGTCAACAACTGCTGATAAAAGACCTTGTTCCCTCCAATGATAAAGTATCCTTTGATCAGAAAATAGACGCTCAGGTAGTCCCCGGTGAAGATCTGCAGGGTGACCTCTTGAAAGATCAAGGCCAGGGCAATAGTAGCAATCATGACCGCCAATTCGTGTTCACGTATCGGGTCGATCAGAAATTTATAAGCCAGCAATCCCAAGAGGGTGACAGCGACAACAGCGATCAGCATGGACAAGATGACATTTAGGCCAAGCCGGATGGACAGGTAATAGATAATGTACCCGGCCACCATGTAAAAGGCGGTATGGGCGATGTTGACAATACGGGCCACCCCGAAGATCAAGGAAAACCCGATGGCCAGCAGGGCCAGCATACTGCCGGTGATTAGTCCGGTGATTATTATATTCATAAGGCCTCAGATCAAAGATGATTTATTATCTTGTAAAAATAACGGGACTGAAATAGCACCGTTACGGGTTACGGGTTACGGGTTGTCAACTTAAATCCTTAATGTTTTCAACTCGCAACTCGCAACTCGCAACAAAGGTTTTGACAACGTTAACTTCTTTGAATCTAAGAAGGATCTATTATTTTATTGTTAACTACTTCTTCATCCAGGGTGGCAGTTTAATCGGAACCATCCCCGAATAGGTGATTTCCGGGGCATTAGGGGCGGCCTTCCATTTATAGGGCCAGACCCCGACAAATTTGCCGTCCTGCCATTGGCCGGCAATACCCGTCACGTACCCAGGACCCCAGGTCACATCATGGAGGGGTTTACCTTGAGCATCCTTCATCCACTTGATTTTTCCACCGGTTGTATAGTATTCCCGGTTCTCGAGGTGGGCGACGATCTTATCGGCATCCAAACTCCCAACTGCAGTAATGGAAGGGGTTAGACCATACAAAATTGCGCCATAGGTGTCGGCTGTATAGGTCGGGACCTCCCCGAATTCCTTTACATATCGATCAATATAAGACTTGGTCACCGTGGTTATGTCAACCCCTTTTATATAAGTGTTCTGTGTAATAATGTAGTTCCCCATACCCTTGGTGGCCTCCCAGAAGCCGTCCTTTTGACCCTCCACATTGATCCCTACCTGAAGAGCCGGTATCTTAAGTTCACCAGCCTGACGAGCGAAGGTAATCCCAACCGAGGCCGAGAAAATGGTGAAGATCAGGTTGGCATCGCTTTTCTGGATGGCCGAAAGCTCTGCCGTCACATCGGTGGCCTTATCGGATGGCCGCCAGACACCTACAATTGCCATTCCCATTTTGGGGAGAGTGGCCTCGGCTGCCTTAACCATGCCTTCCACCCAGACGGCCTTCTCGGCCACGATAGCCACTTTTATCGGGACTTTCAATTCCCTCTTAATGACTTCTGCCGCCGAAGCGATCTGGGAAAAAGCAGCAGCGACTAAATAATTAGAATTCATCGGGGTCTGCCGGAACCAGTATTTATAGCGGTTATAATCTTTGGCCACCCGCTCGCAGATCGAAGGGGTCGCTGCTCCAACGCCGATAAAGATCTTTTTATAGTCCATGGCGATGTCCTGCATGGCCAAAACAGCTTCGGTCCTGAACCCGCCGACCACAAAATCCACCTTGTCCTGGGTCATCAAACGCTCCATGGCGTTGGTGGCATCCGTCACATTAATAAATTCGTTGGAATCGGCCTTGACCAATTCGACTTTCATTTTTTCATTGCCGACCTGCACCCCGCCCCGGGCATTGATCTCTTCGGCAGCCATAGTGGCCCCATTCCAATGCCCCTTGCCTTGCACAAACTGCATGGGACCGATGACGCCGATTTTGATGGTTCGCCCCCAAGCGGGGAAACACATCACTACAACAAGGCAGGCTACCAGCAGCATGCCCCATCCAAAGGTAAACTTTTTCATGGCTTTTTCTCCTTTTAAGTTTTTGGGTTGATTGGTTTTTGATAAATGCGCAGGAATACAACTAGGTTGGTCGTTTTCTTTTGGATAAAGGAGGTCTTTTGACTTATGCATCCTTACCTCCTGCTGAAAGGTCGAAATCACAGTTATTTTCAAATTCTGTTAACCCTCCACAAAAATCGGGGAAGGTGCTATTTTCAAAATTAAGGTAAGATAGACAATATATTTCATTCGTACAGCACGAACCCTATTTTTTTATTGCCAAACTACCAAATCGAGTTATGAAAAGTCAATTCTTTTTTCTCTTAATAGTTTACCCAACCTATTTTTTTCTTGACTTTTTAAAAGCCCTATTTCAACAAAAAGAGAAAAATAATGTAGCATTTGAGAAATATCGCCACTAATCTGTACGGGTTCTCGTTTTATTCGATCAAGATAACCCCTGTCAAGTTTTTTTTCAAAAACAAACCGGCCTATAAATATCAAGGATAAAAGCCATGGTCCCTCAACCCAAATCCGAAATCCGAAAAGAACAAATCCTCAAGGCTGCCATGAAAACATTCGCCCACAAAGGATTTCATGACGCCACCATTTCGGATGTGGCCCGGGAAGCCAAGATCTCGGATGCTACTATTTATGAATATTTTTCCTCAAAAGAAGAGCTTCTTTTTTTCATCCCCGGAAAAACGACCCGTAAACATAAAGAGGAATTGGAATCGATTCTCGAATTTCTTCGGGGAGCGGCCGACAAGGTCCGATGTATTATTCACCGTTATTTCTGGTTCTTTGAAAATAATCCCGATTATGCCTCGGTGACTATGCTCATTCTCAAACAGAATCGGAAATTTTTAGAAATGCCGGCTTATAAGGATGTCCAGGATCTAAGCCGGCTCGTCCTGCACCTTATTAAAGAAGGCATGGCAACCGGCGAATTTAGGGCCGATATCAATCCCTATTTGGTCCGGGCAGCTATCCTGGGAACTATTGAACATCTGGTTGGCGCCGCCTAACGGCGTCGCCAATGTGGCGTTGCCCCTATCGGTGCCATGTCCCGGTTGTCGCCGCCAAGGCAGCGCCAACCAGGCCATTGGACACCGATGTCACTGGCTTGCATGGCCTTCGGCCCCGCAACCGGCGTGCCACGGGTCAACGCCACATTATACGGCGGGTCCTTGTGGGAAAACCGGAAAGTTTGATTGATTGTTCCGAACAATTAGCCGATCTGATCATTATGGGTATTGCTTCCCCAAAGGAAGAAAAGGTCTGGAATTTTCGAATCACCATGGACCCGGACGAAAAGTCGGAAAAAGGCAAACTACTCCCCGGGAAAATAAGAAAACAATCCTCTCCGTCTAAATCATAAAAACATCTTGATGGTTAAAAAAAATCGGGATTGGGCAACAGGCAATAGAAGAGAAGAAAAGAAAGATATTTAATCAGTCCTATAGCCTATTGCCTGATGCCTGATTTCTAAATAGTACTCCCTCCATCAACCGCCAGAACCTGCCCGGTAACATAACTGGAAGCATCCGAAGCCAGGTAAATAATGGCCCCCACCATTTCTTCAGGGTCGGCTATCCGGCCCATAGGATTTCGGCCGGTTACCGCCTTCAGGATGTCCGGATTACTCCAGAGGGGTTGGCTGAAGCCGGTTTTGACCATACCCGGAGCGACCACATTGGCCCGAATATTATACTGGGCCCATTGTTGGGCCATCACCTTGGTGGCCATGATCACCCCGGCCTTGCTGATGGAATATATGGGCAGCATATCCGGGCTGATTCCGGCGATGGAAGCAATATTGATGATCTTGCCGCCTCCTTTTTCTTTCATGACTTTGGCCACGGCCTGACTCAAGAAGAAAAGGCCCTTAAGATTCAGGTTCATAATCGAATCCCAGGCCCGGTCGTCTATGTCCATGGCCTGGGCCATGGTAGGATTGGTGGCCGCATTGTTCACCAGGATATCGATCTTCCCAAACTCCTCCACAACCCGTTTAACCAGATTATCTCGGTCCTCCTGCCTCCCCACATGGGCCGCCACCGGAAGGCATTTTCTTCCTGTTTTCCTGATCTCATCCGCCGCCTTTTCCAAATCGGGAAGTTTTCGGCTGGCGATGGCTATGTCCGCGCCGGCCTGGGCCATCCCAATAGCCGCAGTCCGGCCGATTCCCCGGCTGGCTCCGGTGATAAGGATTACTTTACCGTTTAAGGAAAAATCCATTATTTATCCCCCCTATGATTGAATTTATTATTTTATGAAAGGAGTATAAGATAAGAAGCAAATAGGGGTCAAGGAGAATAAGAGGACCGATTTTGAGAAGGAACCTGAATTTTTTTCTTGATAATTTCCTCTCAGGACATAGAATCCTATTAGGATCTTAATAAATATTTGGAGGTTTAATCATGTTTGATCTATCCAAGTTTTCATTAAAGGGCAAAACAGCGGTTGTGACCGGCGGCAGCCGGGGTATAGGCAAAGCCATTGCACTGGGTTTTGCCAAGGCCGGTGCGAAAGTGGCCGTGACCAGCCGTAAAATAAACGACCTGGAAGAAACCGCTTCAGAAATCAAGTCCTTTGGAGGAGAAGCCATTCCTATCCAAGCCCATCTGGGCAAGATGGAAGAAATCAATAAAATGGTCGACACCGTAATGAGTAAGTTCGGAAAAATCGATATCCTGGTCAATAATGCCGGTGCCAGTCCGGCCATGGGCAGTGTGCTGGAAACCGATGAACGTCTCTGGGATACCATTATGAACTTGAACATGAAAGGTCTTTATTTCACCAGCCAGGCGGTAGCCAAAATCATGAAGAAGCAAGGGGGGGGTAAAATTATCAATCTCGCTTCCATCGATGGTTTCATCCCGGAACGGGGGGTAAGCGTCTACAGTATATCCAAGGCCGGTGTCCGCATGATCACCAAGGCCTTTGCCCTGGAATTGGCCCCTTTTAATATCCAGGTCAATGCCATTGCCCCCGGGCCGATCAGCACCAAAATGTTGAATTCCCATTGGTTCCATCTCTCACCGGAAGAGGCCAAAAAGGGGCAGGAAGCCATGGCCCAAATGACCCCCATGGGACGGATCGGCCAACCCGACGAAATAGCTGGTGCCGCGGTTTACCTGGCTTCCGAGGCTTCCAGCTACACTACCGGGGCTGAAATTGTGGTCGACGGCGGGATTCTGCAAGGTAAAGGCTTGGAGCCTACCGGATAAATTGAAAGGAGTCAAAAAGGGTGACCGGCAAGAGGAGGATAGGTCCTGCGTCTCAAGGAGTTCTCATCTTATGACCATACCTCTCCGCTGTGTCATTGTTATTCCTGTTTATAACCACGGGGGAAAAATAAGAGAGGTGGTGGAGAAAACTATCCGGTTCGGTCTGCCTGTTATTGTTGTAGATGACGGATCAACAGACTCCACCCCCCAGGTCCTTACATCCCTTTCCGGTATTAGGGTTCTAAGACATAAAGAGAATCAAGGTAAGGGGGCTTCTCTGTTAACGGGATTTGCCGAGGCGATGAAAATAGCCGACTGGGCCGTCACGATTGATGCCGACGGCCAGCACAATCCGGAGGATATCCTTTCCCTGCTCAAGACAATCCCGGAAGGGCAACGCCTCATGGTTATCGGGAGGCGGATAGGAATGGGACATGGAAATATACCCTGGACCAGCCGCTGGGGCCGCGGATTTTCCAACTTCTGGGTCTGGGCCTCATGCGGGAGATGGCTTTCTGATTCCCAATCCGGATTTCGGATTTACCCCCTCCCCGAGGCCCTGCACCTTGGAACCCGGACCAGGAGATACCAGTTTGAAGTGGAAATTCTGGTTCGGGCAATCTGGGGTGAGATCCCCATCATAGAGACCCCTGTAACCCCCCTTTATGACCCTGTGGGGGAGAGGGTTTCCCACTTTAGACCATGGTTGGATTTCTGGCGCAACACCCGGACCTTTTCCCGATTGATAGCCACCAGAATATTCATCCCTTCAAGACGTCGAAAATGAAAACCACTTTAATTATTCCCGAACAGGTTGGATCAAAGGAACATCTTCAAACGGCCCTCCTGCCTTATAAACACCTTGAACCATTTCCCCGTCACTTTGTCCGGTTCAAGATCTTCATGGATCCCATGTTCCCCCGCCTGGCCGATTTTGTGAGACCAGGGTGGAAAGTGATCGATGTGGGCTGCGGTTATGGGATTGCTGCAGTCTGGCTCCTGGCTATTTATCTGGAGCTGAAGTTTCTGGCCCGTGAGCCCGATAAAGCGCGGACCACGGTCGCTACCCAAGTCCTGCCGTGCGGTGCTATGGACCTGCTTTTGAAGAATGAAACGGCCGATGCCGTTCTCTATCTGGATGTCCTTCACTTAATCTTTCAGACCGGGAGCTTAGAGAATTCCTGGGTCGGATTCGGTCGGTACTTTTATCGGAGGGGAAACTGATCATCCGGGTAACCATTTCCAAAGAGGGAGTCCGTTTTTTTCGTTTTGTCAAAATGACGAAATTAAAACTTAAAGAGGTGAAGTATCATTTCAGGGGAGCAGAACAAATTATCCGGACCATCGAACAAGCAGGCTTTAAGGTGGAACTTCGGGAGCTTACCGTCCCCGGGAGAGAGGAAACTTGGTTTATCGCACGTGTCGGTCAGTGAGGAGTCTGAAAATTACAAAACATCTATTTTTTATTATTATTTTATGGTTGATCCTGTTTTCCTTCATTCCCGGGCAGGCGTGTTGTGAACAGGCTCCTCTCTGGGAAGCAGGGCTTGGAGGAGGTTTTCTGTATATGCCCGATTATCGGGGAGCCGATGAATCCAGGAAGTATGCTTTCCCCTTTCCTTATATAATTTATCGCGGCGAGACACTCAAGATCGATCGGGAAAGTATCCGCGGGCTTTTATTCAAGACCGATCGCCTGAAACTGGATTTTAGCCTTAATGGATCTGTCCCGGTTGACAGCTCCAAAAACAAGGCCCGCCAAGGCATGCCCAACCTGGATCCCACCTTTGAGATCGGACCTTCACTGGAGGTATTGATGGCCGAAAACAAAGAAAAGGGTTATAAGGTGTCTTTCAATTTTCCGGGGAGAGCCGTCTTTTCCACCGATTTGCTCCATGTGATCCACCAGGGTTGGACCTTTAGTCCATGCTTAAATCTTGATGTGTTTGAGAGGGGAACAAGAAGAGGTTGGAATCTGGGGATGGGCTTCGGACTTGTTTTTGGGGATCAAACCTTTCATGATTATTACTATCGTGTAGACCAGGCCTACGCCACCCCCGCACGGCCGGCCTACTCGGCCACTGGAGGGTATGGCGGCCTGCAACTATCCGCCTCTCTCGGAAAAGATTTCAACAAGTTCAGACTGAACCTATTCGCCAGGGCCGATTTATTAAACGGGGCGGTTTTCTCCGACAGTCCCTTAGTCAAAACCAGCATCTCCATCCTGGCTGGTTTTTCCATCTCCTATTTCTTCTGGGAATCGCAAACCCTGGTCGAAGCCGAGAAATAAATTATTGCCTATTGAATCTACTCACCATTGAGTCAGTTTTGAAAAAGATGAACATCGCAAAAAATTAAATGGGCCCATCTTTATTACCCACTGGGCGGAATAGGCAACAGTGAGGGCGCAGTCACGAACAAGAAAATCTTGTTATTGTGAAACTTTGGGAGTTTACTGCCCCCGGGAGAGAGAAAACTGGGTTTATCGCTGTTGTTGAGAAATAGGGACGTCCTCCACTGTCGTAACGCCCATAAAGCCTGTTTGTTGTTTACCAGGCCGAACTTCTTCCTCAAACAGATTGGAACAAAGCGATAAGCGATTGATTAATAACCCAGGGCCTTGACCACTTCGGGGTCGGTCATGACGGCAACAATTATTATATCCATGAATTTGTAGGCGTTGAAGGCCAGTTCTTCCCGATCATCGGTCTTGGAGAGCTCAAAGTTTTCCTCAATTTTTTTCTTAAAAAAGTTTTTCCCTCTGGTTACTACCACCTCAGCCTTAAATTGTTTGTCCGTCAAAAACTGTAATTTGATCATAAGAGAAGGGACCGGTTCCGTTGGGGATTCTTCTAAGACTTTCATGTCAGACGACAAGAGGCCTTTTTTGAAGCAGTACCAAAAATAACTTTCAACCGATCCGTGGCCGACGACATAAAAGAACTTACCCTCAGCGGAGGGATAGGAAAATTGCTTGGTATTCTCGGCATTATTCGTAAAACTGGCCAGATGAATAAGTTTACCCTTAAGTCTGGATAAAGACTTGGCCACATCCGGTGAATAGTTATCGGCCGAAACTTTGGCGTCATTACTGGTTCTCCCTGTCAACCCGGAGAAGATATCCATGAAACCACCCTGGGCATTGTTCAAAGAACATAGAAGAAACAAAAACATCACGATTAAGGAAAATGATGTATTCTTCATAGTATCTCCTTTCTTCAACAGGCGTTGCCCCCCTGACCGACTCCTGTCAAGTCAAGCTTAAAATCAAGGAGGTATTGACCCCGCCGAAGGCGAAATTATTGCTTATACCCAGACTGAAGCGTTGCTTCAAAAATTCGCCTATCACGTGTTTTAACGGGGGGAGGGCCGGGTCGGGATTTTCAAGATTCAGCGTAGAGGCCATGAAGCCGTGACGCATCATTAAAAGAGTGGCAACAGCCTCGATAGCCCCGCAGGCCCCCATAGTGTGGCCCATATATCCTTTAAGGGAGGTAACCGGAACATCCGGGCCGAAAATTTTGTTGGTGACGATGGCCTCAATCTCATCTCCATGACTCGTTGCCGTTGCATGAGCGTTGACATGCTGGATTTCGGCGGGATTACGCCGGGCATCTTTCAGGGCCGATAGCATGCATTCTTCCATAGACCGGGCATCCGAGTTGGTCAGATGCTGGCCGCTGCCATTGGTCCAGAAGCCTTCGATCTCGCCGAAAATCGGAGCACCTCGTTTCTTGGCCCGTTCGTATTCCTCAAGGATCAAGGTCGCTGCACCCTCGGCCACTACTAATCCGTCTCGATCGGAATCAAAGGGGCGAGGAGTCTCCGATGGCCGGTCATTAAAGTTGGAAGAGGTGGCCATCATTAAGTCGAAGACGGCGGCTGACAAGAAATCCACTTCTTCCGCCCCACCGGTTATCATGATGTCGGCCTTTCCGCTTTTAATGGCCTCGTATCCGAATCCTATCCCCTGGGAACCCGAAGTGCAGGCCGTACAAGAGGCAATAAAAGGTCCCCGAGTCTGAAATAGAATGGAGATATTTCCCGCACAGGTATGGCTCATACATTTCAGATACCACGATGCAGGAATGCCTTCAAGGGTCCGGTTCAGGAGCATCTTGCGAATATAATCCATGTGATTGCCGATACTTCCTTCGGTTGATCCGAAAGAGACCCCACAAATCGATGAAGCTATTTCATCTTCGCTCAGGCCTGAGGCCTTGACGGCGTCCATAGCTGAAAGGGCCGCCAGGATTGCCACTCGGCCCATGCTTCGTCGGGATGTTCTGGGGATCAAATCCTCTTGACCTTCAATATGACACAATCCGGCCACACGGGTACGCAAACGCTTGACATCTTCCCATTCGGGCATTGTGCTTATCCCGCTTCGACCTTCTTTAAGGGATTTTTCGAATTCATCAAGGGTATTGCCGATAGGAGACCGGATACCCATTCCGACAACGACAACTCTTCTATTGTTTTCCATATAAAGCCTTTTGAATTTCTTCCGGTATCTTAAAGGCCATCTCCATCTCCGGCAAGAGAAGGGCTGCCTGTTCACTTTGGCCCTTGGCGCAAAGTTGACCATTGGCGGTCAGCTTGATTTCAAAATCCAAAACAATTTTGATTCTCGCCTCTTTGAGCAACGCCGTACAGATAAACTCGTCTCCCAGCCTTAACGGTCGTATATGTTTCACCGTAGAGCGAATAACCGGAAAGGCGTATTTCTTCTCTTCCAGGTAGCGGCCTAAATCCAATCCACATTCACTAAAAAGGGCCTGCCTGGCCACTTCAAAGTATTTCAGGTAATGACCATTCCAGACGATTTGCATGATGTCCACATCATAAAAAGGCACCTTCAGTCTGACGCTGGCCGAAACGGATTGAACCATTTATTTCACCAATTACGAATTCATCTTAAAATACTTCTAATTTTTAATTGAAGGCCGTCCTATTGTCAAGGATCATGTTTAAATTGACAAGGAATCCGCTTATCTTCTATTATCTTTTCATGACATAAATGAAAGCCGAATTCCTTTGTCCTTAACCGAATTTACTTTCCCTCTTATAATGACTAAGACCGCCTCCTCCTGGTCGGGAATCGAACGACTCCGAGAGGCTTGTCTTGGCCTGACGCTCCTCGAGATTGAAACCCTTTTCCCTATTGAAGGGTATCTCTTCACCCCACGTGAAATGGAAAAGGTCTTAAAAATGGGGCCGCGAAGGAGGAAAAGTTTCACTGCAGCCAGGATAGCTCTAAAGGATCTATCCCGACAAATAGGCCTTATAGACGAAAGCCGGCCCGACCACACCATTGAAACCCTTGGGTCTGATAACGAGACCCCTTGCCTCGATCAGAGTGGTTTATATTGTTCGGTCTCTCACAGCGACCGGTTTGTCGTAGCCGTCGCCCACAGGCATCCGGTTGGTGTGGATATAGAGGCGGTCTCCAACAAGATCATAAGAATAAGGCACCTTTTTCTATCACCAAGTGAGCAACTACTGTTTTCACAATCGACCCTTGATCCGGGAAAAACCGCAACACGGGTCTGGACCATCAAGGAGGCAGCAGCCAAGGCCTTGGGGCTCCATCTTTTTCAGGCCTTTCGGGAAGTGGAAGTAATCAAAGGGGATATTGAAAAAAGTGTGATGACCTTCGAGGACAAGACTTATTCTGTAAACCATGGGGAGGGGGATGGACAGGTAATCTCCCTGGTCTGTTGTGGTGAACCTTGATGGATTTGAAAAAAGTGGCTGCCATATTTTTCGAGATCCTGAAGGCGGGAAGCCGGAAAAAAATTGTCAAGGACTAATCTGCAGCAGGGTCATCTTGAGTTTATAGGGTAGCGGTTTGGATGCGCGGAGTTCTATATAAGAGGCCAGACCATTGACAAACGGCCCTTTCAGGGAAACCTCTTTGATCACCTCACCCAGATCGTCCCGGAGCAGGATCTGCCGGTCCTGGTCCTTTGCCTCCCAGAACTCCGTTTCAAAACCGTCAGGCCCTTCCCATAAACAGACCCTGGTGCCGTCGGCTGTCCTTCCCCATCTTGCGGGCTTACCCGGAGGAGGAAGGAACAGGCCTTTCACGTCCTCCATCAATCCTCCGGCAAAGGCCGGCGAGTCAAAGGGGGACACGGCCTTTTGTATGGTCATCCCATCTTCCCCCAGCAGACCTTCAAATAAAATGAATCCCTCGGGGGTCAGCAAAAAACTATGGAGTCTGCGTTTGTTAGGGTCCCCCCTGGTGACCCCCAAAAGTGAAAAAGAAACGCCTCCAGTGATGACGGCCTCGATCTTGTGGACGGATTCCCAGGGTCCGACCGGAAAAACATTGGTACAGGTCGTGAGATCTTCTGGAGAACCGGGACTTAGGATTGTTTTGGTTAGGGGGACACATCCTAGAAAAATTTGGAAGAGAGATCCCAGGAGACCGATAAATAGAATTTTCCTTCGGATCATGGCTTCTCGAAAATCTCCGACGGGAGATTGGGATTGATTTCCGTCTTCCTGAACTCGATTGAAGTCCGGGAACCTCCGGGTTCTTCGATCTCCACCCGCTCAATGACCCCTGGTCTCGTCCCCGGAAAGATCTCAATTCGGCGGATAAACTTATCAACCCCCTCTTTGGGGGTCAGGAGGATTCGCACCGGAGGGCCGGGGACATAGAGATTTTTGAAAATCTTGCTTTCATCGAAGCGGCCCTGAAACCATCGGCTGATTTCAGCAATGACCATCCGTCTTACCTCAACAGCCTGGGTCATTTCCGGTTTCCACTCTCCCTCTGAAAAATGATAGAGCCTGATGGTATCCCCTTTTTGGAGCATGACACTGCGAAGCGGGTTGAGATACTCCCATCTCAAAGAACCGGGGGTCTGAAAAAAAACCCTTCCTTCAGAGCGAAGGGGTTTTGTGAGGATCGGAAGGATTCTCTTCTGAAGGAATTCCGATTTCACGGACCGGATGTTTTTGGCGGCCTCCTTCAACGAGGCCCATTCCTGGTCAGATCCGGCTTCCGCGGAGAGAAGGCTTATGATTATTGGGATACTGAAAAACAGGAATCTTTTCATTCTGGTTTTTTCCATCCGAAAACCTCTAAATCATGCCTCCATTTACTGAGATAACTTGACCGGTTATATAGGAGGCATCATCGGAGCACAAGAATCTAACAACCCTGGCCACCTCTTCCGGAAGACCCACCCGGCCCATCGGTATGATCTGTTTTATCATTTCCCTGGGGAAATCCTGAATCATTTCGGTTTCTATCAGTCCCGGGGCCACTACGTTGACCCGAATGCCCAAACGGGCCACCTCTGCGGCCAGGGATCGGCAGGCCCCTTCGAGACCGGCCTTGGCTGCCGAGTAGTTGGTCTGACCACGATGGCCGAGTCTGGCAGACACCGAAGAGATGGCAACAATAAAACCTCGCTTCTTTGTGACCATCTGTTTAAGAACAGGCTTGGTGACATTATAAAAGCCCTGCAAGGTGGTATTAAGGACCTGGGTCCATTCCTCGGAAGACATAAGGACAAAAAGACTGTCCGCCGCCACCCCGGCATTGTTTATTAGGATATCGATGGTCCCGTGGCATTTTAAAAGGGCATCAATATTTTTTTCGGTCTCCATTGGATCAGTCACATCAAAACAGACTGTTTCTCCCTTTCCTCCGGTCTGGAGAATGAGCCCCAAGGTCTGTTCTGCGGATTTCCGGTCGGAGCGAAAATTGACAATCACATAAGAACCGTTCTTGGCCAGTTCCAGGCAAATGGCCTGTCCGATTCCCCGGCCCCCGCCTGTTACCAAGGCGACTTGATTGGACAATAAAGGCTTCAATTCCCCCCCTCCTTCCCCCCTCCATCATGCTCTATTAAAGTTTACCATTCAATTATTGACTTCGATTAAATCCTTTGCCGAGACATGAGTTCTTTTAAAACTTCCTCCTCCGGTTCCATGACCTGAATAACCATTTTACAGAATAACTTGGAATCCGAGTTAACCGTGCCTTCAAATACAGCGTATTCTCCAACATGATACATTTCAGTAACCTGTATAATAAGCTCGGTTCCAATTGGAACGTTGGAAGATGAGAATTCCGCTTCTTTGATGCCAACCAGCAGTCCAAGCCGCGCTTTGGCCCCTTCTCCGCGGCGCCAGGTACTCAGAGCGGCAATGGCTTGGGCCGCCAGTTCAACACATATAATCGAGCTCACGCTTCCGTCCCTGATCAGAGGCCACTGATCGCTGACAGTCGCCCCGGCCTCCAGACCATTCTCCATCGGTCTCCTTACCCAATCGATAAGTTTCATTCGACGGCGGTGAGGAATCAACGGTTCAGATGGAAGAGGTTCGTTCGATTTCATTTCCTTTTCCTGTTTTCGGATCGGTGTTTTTATTGGGTACCAAGCCCAGGGCCTTTTTATACCGGGCCTCCAAATCCCCGGCAAACTCCCGTTCCTTCCCGGGCCCGGGAGGGGCTATGGGCTCCCAGAACTCGATGGTCAGGTTTGAGATCCCGGAGGGAGGGAAATACCATTTGTCTTCTCTGGGAAGAAAAGGCGGATCGTTTCTTATCAGCAACGGCTGAACCGGCACGTTCGACAACCTAGCCAGCAAGAAGGCCCCTGGATTGAATCGGCCCAAACCCTCTTTGGGAGACCGGGTTGCTTCCGGAAAGATCATGAACCTGTATCCTGAGAGGACCTTTCCCTTGGCCTCTTCCAGACATTGAAAAGGACCCCTTTGTTCAAAATCAGGGGAAAGAACATACCCTGCCGAGCTAAAAACCGGACTAAGGGGAAGTTTGGCGGCCAGGGATCTCTTGACCATGACAGACATGCGCGGAACATCCCGAATCAGAAAAAGCACATCAAAGAGACCGGGGTGATTGGAAACAATCACGCAAGGCCCATCCATGGGTTTCCCTTTTATTGCCCGGGCCTTGAGCAGCCCGCCTCCGCTCAATAAGGAAAGCCACAGACTCACCAGGATCCGAATCACCCTTTGCATCCGAATGGGCTTGGGTCCAATAATTCTGTCTAAAACCAAAATGACGGGAAGAACGATCAGGAGCTGAAAAAAGATGCCCAGGAGAAAAATCCCAAAAAGGGTTCCCATGAAAAACCCTTTCAGAACCCTTTTGATGGTTTCAAACATTCGAATCGCCTTGCTGAAAGTTCCGGGGTAGAAAGGCCAATCCCCAGGAACCAGGTCCCATGTGGGCTGCGGAGGTAAGCGATAAGAGTTGCAAGGAGACTTTTAGCAGAGGAAATCTGTGCTCTATTTCCGGTTTGATGTCCCTTTCAAGCCAGTCCCGATTGTCCGAGTATTCAAGAAAGAGTATAGATTCCCTATCCCTGGGCAGGTCTTGTTCAAGGCAACGAAAGGCGAATTTGATCTGGTCCTGAACGGTTCTCACCACACCCATCTTTCGCGCCCCATCCGGGAAAGGGCTTACTATCGGTTTGATGTGAAGGACATCTCCAAAAAAGGCGCCGGTTTTTGACATACGCCCACCTGCGGCCAGGAATTGCAGCTTATCCAGGAAGATGTATTCCCGAACTTTTTCAACAGCCTTCCGGGCAAGGGCGATAACCTCCGAAGAGTCATTGCTGTCAAGGGCCTGTTCAGCCGCAACCTTGGCTATCAGGCCGAGTTTGCCGGAGGCCGCTCCGGTATCGATGATGGTCATCCGGTCTTCCGGATCATGCTCGGCCTTCCATTTCATGGCTGCCTGGTAATTCCCGGTATAGAAGGAGCCCACACAGAGATAAAGGACCCGGTCATACAACTTCATAACGGTATGGTAACATTCACTGCGCTCGGCGTCCGAAGCCTGGCTTGTGGAAACCTTGGCCCCTTCTCTCATAGCCGCAAAGAGTCGCAAAGGGTCCACAAAGGTTTCAGGAAGGCAGAGTTGATCTAGGGTGATGTAGCTGTTTAGCAGGGTAATTCCCAAACTCTGAGCCAGATCCCTGGATATGGAACCCGCGGCATCGGTCATGATGTGGATGCTCTGGTTTTTTCTGGGCTTATTAAACCGTAAGGTCTGCTCGGCAAGATCGTCTTCTGACCAACTGACGATGGCCCCCATAGCCGATAGATCTTGCCTGGCCCTTTCCCGGTCCGGCGCATGGAGGTGCAGCTTGAGACAATTCCCCTCAGGCAGGGCAACCAGTGATTCGCCCACATTCATAATGTGTTTAATCGCTTCATCTCCATCCCGTTCAACCTTGAGCACCACATCAAGGCAATAACCCTGGTAGGCCCGATCCTGCCAGTCGGCCGAGAGGTTAAGGGTACCCTTCAGGTCTTCGGCAAAAAGAGAAGGTTCCATGGTAAGGTCGGCCAAGGTGTTCAGCAAAGGACCGAAAAAGACCAGCATCCCCAGTGCACCGGCATCGACTACACCTGCTTTCTTAAGTTCCGGTAATTGCTCTGTGGTTGTTTTCACCGCCTCTTTAAGATCGTTGATGACCGCATTGACCCACTTTTTTGAACCTTCTGGCGGGTTCTTCTTTAAGGTGGTTACCAGGGCATCGTACAGGGAAAGCATGGTTCCCGGTTTAGGATCGGAAACAGCCTGATAAGCCATATCACGGCCGGTCTCGACTGACAGGGGTAAAGACTCAAGACTTTCGCAGCTCATAAACCCGGCCAGGAAACGGGCGGCAATGTTCCCGGAATTTCCCCTGGCCGAAAGGAGGATCTTTCTGGTCAATAAATCAGGAGATAAAGAAGGGTTCCTCAAAACGCTTAAAGTGATAACGAGATTACGGCCTGTGTCACCATCCGGCACCGGATAGACATTGATCCGGTCCAGAATATCCGCCCAAACGACAATCCCTTCGTAGCCGGCGGTCAGGGCTTTCAACATAAGATTATCAACCATGTTTGATTCTTGACCTCCTCCTGATTTCTCCAGTGTTCAAAGCCGAAGGGCCGGAAGTGGTATTTTTTCCAATTGATGAAGAACGAAAGAAAGGTTCAAAAATGAACCATTGAAAGGGGTGTTTACGCACCGTCTCCTCCAGAGCATCGGCATAGGCTTGGGCGCTCGCCTGAAGAGCCTGGTTCCTTTCGGAACGGGATGAGGCCTTCACTTCTCTGGGAGAAGAAATGATGATCCGGTATCTTCCTCTTTTTATCCGAATGGTAAACAGGGTGAAAAGCGGTGCTCCGGAGACCAGAGCCAGAAGATGGGGGCCTGAGGGGAAAGCCGCTTCCCGGTCAAAGAACCTCACGGTTAGAGGAGAACGTTGTTCGGTCCAGACCAGATCCCCAGCCAGAGAGACGAATCCGCCTTCCCGGACAAACTTGATGGCCTCCAACCCGTCTAAAAGAGAATCTTCTTGTCCCGTAGCAACCAGGATGGAGATTCCCCGGCCCTTGAGTGCTTCACGCTGATCACGGGCCACCTGTTTGGCCTCCTTTTCACCCATGATAATAAGGTGCTTGAGACCGAGTTCCTGAAAGGCCTGGGCCGCAACCTCATAACTGCCCAGGTGGGACATGATAAGGATTCCTCCATGGCCTCCTTCGGCCGCATCCCTTATCCCTTCTCTGCCTTCAGTAGATGTGGATACCCCCCGCTTTCCGCCGGCCTCAAAACGGTCCCCATAAACAGCTGCAAAAGCATGAAATTGACGCCAGACGCAATAAAGATAATAACCGAGGCCTCTATTGGGGAAAATACCTCGATAGAGTTCAACGCTCGCCCTTCTCCTGGGCGAGCGAAAAAGGAAGAATCCCGTTGCGACCCACCAGGCGAAAAACCGGATAGGCCAGTGACTCAAGAGACCGGAGACCCTTATGACCGTCTTGAAAAGGAAAGCCTTCATTCTTTCTCGGACGGAATTTCTTCTCTCAGAACCCTCTTCAACATCTTCCCGGCCGGATCCCTGGGAATTTCCAGACGAAGGAGGATGGTCTTGGGCACCCGGTAATCGGGCATGTTTTCTTTGCAGTACTTTAGAAATTCTTCTTTGTCTCCTTCCTGACCTTCTTTCAGGGCAATCACCGCCATAACGGCCTGACCCTTGATCCGGTCAGGGATACCGATAACAGCCGCATCCTTGACCTTGGGGTGGCCTTCCAAAACCTCTTCGATTTGACTGGGGTAAATATTGAATCCGCTGGTGATGATCAAGTCGTCTTTCCGGTCCACCAAATAGAAGTATCCCTCCTGATCCATCCGGGCCAGGTCCCGGGTATATAGCCACCCGTTACGCAAGACTGAGGCGGTCAGTTCCTCGTTATTCCAATAACCCCGCATGATCTGCGGCCCTTTCACCACCAATTCGCCGATCTCACCCGCTTCGCATTCTTTTTGCCCTGTTTCTATGTCCATGATCCTGGCTTCCGTGCTCGGTAAGGGTAATCCAATGGAACCTCTGGGTCCGCCGCCGGGGAAAGGAGTGAAATGAGTAGCCGAAGAGGCCTCGGAGAGTCCGTAAGCCTCGGCGATCCTTCTTTCGGTGAGTTTTTCAAACCTCTCGTGGACCCATACAGGTAAAGGTGCCCCGCCGCTCGTGGCGACCCGGATGGAACCAAGTTGGGTCTTGGCAGCTTCCGGAGGAAGGGAGGCGATGGCCGCCCATAGGCTGGGCACCGCCGGGAAAGAAATGGGCTGATAAGTCTCGATTGTCTTAATCAGGGAAAGGATGTCCAGGGGGTCGATTCTGGGAAGGAGAACCATCCGGTATCCTTTGAGCACCGAGATAAGGAGACAAGCCGACAGCCCGAAGACATGAAAGAAGGGGATCACACAGAGGACCGCCGCATTGCCGGCACCCTCAACCTTAATCCAGGCATCGGATTGGAGCACACTGGCTATGACATTGGAATGGGTCAAAGTTGCGGCCTTGGGGGACCCGGTGGAACCGCTGGTATATTGGAGTATGGCTACGTCGTCGGGAGAAACCGAAACTGCCGGCTCTTCCGAATTTTGGCCAGAGGCCAGAATATCCTGGAAAATCTGAGGGTGAGGGGTCCCTTCTTCCAAGGGCATTTTTTTCTCTAAACCGAACACCGAATGCAGGATAACCTTTTTCACTCCCGTTTTTTTGATCACCTTGTAGATATTATGGGCAAATAGGTCGAGGGTGATTACTATTCCTGCACCGGAATTATTTAAACAACGAACCAATTCCTCTCCCTGAACCCCTACACTCAGATTGACCACAATGGCTCCAAGCTTCAGAACGGCAAAGAAAGCGATGACATAGGTGGGCGAGTTCACCAACACAAAGGCGACCCGGTCTCCCTTTTTTAACCCGGACGTCTGAAGGGCTTGGGCGAATCGGTTCACCCTTTCGTTGAGCTCCAGGTAGGTCATATGGGTTTCATTGAAGGTGATGGCCTTATAGTCCGGATGGTTAGCCGTCGTATCGATCAGGAACTGGTGGATGGGAATCTTAGGGTAAGGGATAGAATGGGGAACATGTTTCTCATAGTGTTTGAGCCAAGGTTTTTCAATCATTGGTTCATATCCTTTTTCCGATTCTCCTCAATGTATTCAGCCAGAGTGGAAAGGTTGATAAAGACCTTCTCACCCAATTCCCGGCTGAAGATCTCCACACCGTAATCCCGATCTACAAGGACAACCAGGGCCAATAGATCCACGGAAACCAAACCCAGGCCTCCGTCAAAAAAAGAGGTATCATCGGCCAGATCGTCCGGCTCCACGTCTTCAAGTTGAAGTTCTTCAACGATCTTCTTTTTAAGCTCTTTTAGGAGTTGTTTCATTGTTTCTTCTTCAGAAGCAAATCTCTTCTGTGACTTTCAGTAAACCCTGAACAACCGGTTCACCATGACAGGTCAGATAAAAATCGAGTTCGGCCTTTGGATCTTGGGTCATGGCTGCCACGGATATGACCAATTCTTCATCCGGAAAGACGAGATGTTTGAACCTGACCCTGGAAAAACCGGAAATTTTTAGAATTCGCTCTGTTCCTAAGGCTTGCCTGATTACTGTTTCAACCGCCAGGGAAAGAAGGGCTACGCCGGGCACCAAGGGACATTCGTCGAAATGACCAGAGAACCATTCCGAATGGGATCCGAATCTTCCCCTGGTTTCCCAACGCCCTTCAGGGGTGATCCGGAACTCTTCCAAAGGTAACCAACTATTCGGGGGCGTTTGCATCTTACTTCAAATTCCGTACCACGTAGTTGACTACATCCTCGACAGTTCTGATCGTCTTAAGCTCCTTCTCGATAATAGGAAGGCCGATCTGAGACTCCATGGCCGCAAACCAATCCAAAGCGTCAATGCTGTCCAGTTCGAGGTCTTTGAACAAAAGGGCCTGGGGGGTTATCTTTTCCGGGGGGATTTGAAATTGGGTTGTTAAATATTCGGATACTTTTTTGTAAACTTCATCTTCTTGCATCGATTCTACCATCCATGCCCCGGTCCGTCTTGCCGGGGTATCTTGTTTAGTGTGAAAATAGGGCTCAAATAAGCTGCCGCATAAGGGTTAAGGTGAACGATATTGGGTTTTTTCTTGAACCATAAACCTTGAACCGTGGACCTTCATTCACTGAAATTCTTGATTCCTGGACCCTTGAATCCTTTTAATTTTCATCCGTCAAAGATGTCCGCCAAGAGCGGGCCTGAGTCTTTTGGATTACTTCTTTATACTAAATCCCTTATTTTTTTTCAAATGATTTCCTTAAGAAAACCCTTATCAGACGACCTTGGCAATGATCCAATGTTCTTCCCGGTCCGGCGCTGAGGATTCTATAAGGATTACACGAAATCCCGCTTTGTTCAGCGCCTTATCAATATCACCTACCTGTCGGAAAAAGGCTGGTTTTTTAAAAAATTTTAATCTTTTTAACTCCCAAAAAATCATCCAAGAAGCTGAAGTTTTGGAAAGAATGATCACCCGGATGATCAGCCTCCCTTCGGGGCTGATGGTTTCCTTAAGCCTCTGGAGGGTCTGTTCCAGCTCTTGGTCATTTAAATAATGGATCATATCAAGGAGGAGGACTGTGTCTACCTTCTCCAGGATTTCAGGGATGTGGGGGGCATATCCCAAGGCCACTTTCCCTCTGTTGCCAATGGCCTGAGAGGCAAACAGAACTCGCCTTTTGTCCGGTTCGAGACCATAGAGCCGGGCTTGAGGGTTCATCTCCAGAAGCCAAACAGCGGGGACTCCGTAACCCGTACCAATGTCCAGGATGACGCCGGGTTTCTCGATAAATTCGGCCAATTTCGGAAACATGGGATCAAGTAGGAGCTTGAAGCGGGCAAACAGGCGGGGGTAAGGCTCAAGATGCCGATAATGACTAAGAGATCGTCGGTAGTGTTGTTTCGACCCCGGCACAACAGGGGTATCAAACAACCCGGCAGGGACAAGGATTTTTTTTAACATCGGCGGCACAAAGGCGATGGTCCCTAGATAGGAATAGCCGATACCGAGGGCCAGGGCCATTCCGGCGGTCTTAAGCAAGGCATGGCCAGACAGGGCCAGGACCCCGAAGCCGATGAAGGTAGTGGCAAATGACATCAATACGGACAGGCGGATCAAACTCACGGACGGGTGATGCTCATCCCCATACCGTTGGTAGGCCCGGACAAAGTATAGGGCGTAATCCGTTCCCATGCCGATGATCACAGCAGCAACCATGATGACCGGGATACCGAGGGTCTGTCCAAGGAGACGAAGGGTGCCGAATGTGCAGATAAGGGAAAATAAGGTCGGCAAAAGGGCAACAAAAGTCAACCGCCAATGGAAAAGATATAGAATAGCAACTAGGAAGGTCATTATCCCAACGATCACTGCCACCTGGATAAAACCCTTCAGGATCATTTCCCCCAATCGCTGACTGAACAGATTGGGATCAAAGACCTTGGCCAGGTCTTTTGAGACAATCTTTTTATAAAATGCCGCCCCCTGATAGACCCGATCTGGCTGGACTGTAGCATACTGGGTCCAGCCTTTCCCCGGGCGATTCTCAATACCCAAAAAGGGAAAGAACATCGGCGGGACTTCAGGGACTTGGATGGACTTTTTCTCCAGGGTGGCGAAGAAAGAGGAAAAGGCCCCCGGGTTAAAGCCCAAAGAGGAAGAATGTATTTTAATGTCTTCCCGGAGACGGTCGACTCGTTCCAGGGTCCAAAAGGCCTTCCAGGCAGTAAAATTGCGTTTAGCCCGGCTGTCTCCAGGAAAAAGCATGGAGGGGACAAAGGCCGAGGCAACCGTCCCCCTGGCCGTTTCATCTTCTAATAGGTCGGCCAAGAGGTCCTCTTTTCCGCGAAACTCCTGGATCGTTTTCCCTTCAATGACCAGAAACACTCGATTGGTAACATCACCCCAGACATCCCGGATCAGTTTCTCCGCCGCCTGGGTCTGGGAACTGATGGTATTTAAAGATTGAAGGTCGACCCGGAAATCAAGTTTGGCAGAAAAAAGCATCACCAGACCAAAAAGGGCTGCTAAACAGACGATTTTAATCCCTCCCTGAGCCGAGTTATCGCTAAGCCGTTGGAGGGGAAGGATTCTGTCCCTTTTGGCCGGGGAAACGATGGGAAAAAGAAAAGGATAAATGGCGTGAACCAAGATGAAGGTAAACAGAACGCCAAAGGCGGCAAACAGACCCAGTTGGGTGAGGGCGGGAAACCCAGCGATAAAAAGGAAGGCAAAACTGATCGCAGTCGTCAGCATGGCCAGCAGCCCAAGGGGCCAAACTTCCCTGGTCACTTCAAGGCCGTGGGTTTCATAAGACCGGTCGAGAAAAAGAAGGTAAGCGATCCCGTAATCCACCGTAAAAGAGATGATGGCGCTGCCGAATCCGATGGAAAGGATGGAAATAGACTTTTGAAAGAGGGAATAAACGAACAGACCCATCACCGATCCCCCAAAGGCCGGAAGCAGGGCCAGCAACCCAATCCACGGTCGTGGAAAACCGAGGATGAGCAGGAGGGCAATGGCCAGAGTGGAGATGAGCACGGCTCGACGGGTGCCCGCCTTGGCCGCTGTCTCATTATCCAAGGCGGCCCGATAGGCCCCCACATGGGTCAGGGTAAAGGTGTCCCTACCGACGTATTGTCGATTCAATTGGAAACTGATCTTTTCGATTAGGGCTGTGACCTTTCGCGAAAAATTTGTATTATACCCGGAAATGACGGGTTCGGCCAGGATGAGAAGGTGTTTTCTGTCCCCTGACAAAAGCCTTCCTTGGTCCATGAAGACATTTTTTGAAGCTCCTAAAGCAGACAACCTTTTTAGGATTATATCCCTGAACCCCAGGGGATCTTGAGCAATGAGGGTGACCTGACCGATTCCTTCCAGACCAGTCAGAGCTTTGTGGGCATCCATGAGGATTCGGCGAACTTCCTCTGTAGAAAGAAGAGGCGCGACCTTTTCCTTGAGGTCTTGCTCGCTGAACAGGACCGGGAAATGACTCATTACATAGGCAATCAGTTCGGGAAAAACCTGTTGGTGTCGGGTTAAGCCCACACTTTTGAAGAGCTCGCTCTCATCTAAACGTTTTTCCACAAAGTCCGCCGCAGTGATGAGGGGATCCGGATTGCTGCTCTGATGACCCAAATCGATGACCACTCGATCCTGAAGGGGATGACGGCTGATAACGTAACGGGCATCAGAAACAATAGGATCATTTTGAGGGAGAGAGGAAACGAGGTCCGTATCGATCACCAGGCGGTATTGGCCGACAAAAAAAACAGCGGCCACGCCAAGGGAAACAACCAGGATCAGGGGCCAATTGAAGCGATATCGACGCAGGGGCATTATCTCAATTACTTTTTTTTCACAAAGGCCATAATATTCGGTTTATGGGCATAAAAAATAAAGGCCATAGTGAAAACGGCCCAGACAATCACCGTCCAGTCCCAGGAGTAATGGATCATTGTACCCAATCCCAGGACTGTGATCATAAAGAAAGACCCGATAAAGGTCTGACGAAACAACCCAAAGGCCACAAGCCAAGCCAGACAGGAAATCCCGGCTGAAACAGGCGACATGAAGGCGGTAAATCCAAGATAGCCGGCCACTCCTTTACCTCCCCGGAAACTGTGAAAAATGGGCCTTTGGTTTCCGAGCACAAGGATCAGACCTAAAAAAGGCACTAACGGAACAGACAGAAACCAAATTCCGATTTGAGCGACGGCGACGGCCCGGCCCATATCAAGGAGAAGGATTAACAAACCCCAAAATTTACCAAGCTGCCTGGAAACATTCGCCGTCCCGGCATTACCGCTGAATCGGTCTCTTGGATCACCTTTGCCGAAGATTTTAAACAGAATGATGGAAAAGTTGATCGAAGCCAACAGGTAGGTCAATAGGCCAAACAATAAAAAATTGCTCAATTCAACGTCCTCTCCACCACCTTACTCAGGAACCAGCTCAACATAATATCGGCATATTTAATACAATCCCGTCCGGCCAGAACCATCCCGAACAGCCACACCAAATGGGAGAATCCATAAAAAGCCGGGCCGACCATAAGTAAGGCAGGGGCCTGATAATAAGCCGACAAAAAACTGAATAGGCCGACCATGGGCCACCCTAACACGTAGCTGAACAGGACCAAACTCACGCCGACTAAGAATTTAAAAGATGGTCTGATCTTGAAGACTTCCAGGGTTACCTGTTCTTGGATGGCCTTCCTTACATATGCGGTGGAGGCCAATTTTTGGGCCAAAAAATATCTGAACCCACCCTGCCGACGGCCTTCCTTAGACTCAAACCAGGAAGGGATAGAGATACCGGCTTCGCTCTGGTTGCCTTTTTTTGCCTTCTGATAAGCCCTTTCACCGACAAGATCCTGAATTTCGCTGAAGGCATATCCCTTTTTCTTGATCTCGGTTATTAACTTATCGGTTAATTGAGTCAAATCAGCCGGGGACCGACCCTTATCATGAAGCACGATTATGCTTCCGTTTTTAATTTTTTCAAGAACCCTTTTGATCACCTTCTCGGCCTCAAGCCCGATATCAAAGGGTCTGACATCCCAACCGATTACCGACAGTCCTTGTTTCTTCAACGCCCTTTTCAGATGGGGGTTGGTCAGGCCCATAGGAGGACGATAATAGGCGGGCGCTTTACCAATGGCAGCTTCAATGGCCTTCTGGGCCAGGTTGATTTCCCGATTCAATGCTCTTCCAACAAGAAAATTGATCCACCAGGTGTGATGAAAAGAATGATTTCCTATGGTATGGCCTTCCTGATCGATCTGTTTGATGATCTCAGAATAGTCCCTAACTTTTGTCCCTATGGGAAAGAAGGCGGCCTTGATCCCGTGACCGTTAAGAACCGTCAGGAGATTAGGCGTAGCAGCCGGGTCCGGTCCGTCATCAAAAGTCAGGGCTACATGTTTTCCGTTTCCCTTTCCCCGGCAATGGGCTTTGACGAAAAAACTCAGTTTGATTATAAAGACTCCGAGAACCAGAAGAGTGAAGTAGACCACCAACACCAGTCCTAAAATATACCAACGCATCGGACCCTGGAGACCTAAGCCGGCCCCCAGGACAGTGATGACCGTTAAGATGGTTGTTGTATGAAAGGGGCTCATCGTTTAAGAATTTTTTTATTATTTAATCATAAAGGATGGTTTGCCTTCCCGTCAAGGCCAGTTTAATCAAAATAAAATGGTTTATTTATCTGGTCGTTTTCATTAAAATAAGGTCCAAAATCCTTTTTCGAACAGTTTTCCGCAATAAAACCTTCAAAAAATTCCTTTTTATTGACTTAAGTCAATGCAGATCCTGACCTTAATGATTATTATTAGGTCAACAGATAACGGAAATAATAAATCAAAAAACCAACCGATAGAATAGAAAGGAGTAAACCATGTTTTGTTATCAATGTGAACAAACAGCCAAAGGAGAAGGATGCACCAAAATCGGAGTATGCGGAAAGCAGCCCGAGGTGGCGGCCCTTCACGATCTTCTGATCTATACCTTGCGGGGATTGTCTCAGGTTACCCTGGAAGGCCGAAAGGTGGGGGTAATCGACCGACAGGTCAATGTCTTTATTTGTGAAGCCACCTTTTCAACTTTGACCAATGTCGATTTCGATCCGGACCGTTTTGTGGAATTGATCCGGCGGACCGTGGAACTCAGAGAAACCCTGAAAGAAAAGGTCAAAACCGCCGGAGGTCAGGTAAATTTCACGGAAGGCCCTGCTGTTCTAAAACCCGAGCCGACTCTGGAAGGGATGATCCACCAGGGGGAAGGGGTAGGTATTCATTCCGATCCCTCTATCGATAAGGACATCCATGCCCTCCAATGGACTCTGACCTTCGGCCTCAAGGGAGTTGCCGCCTATGCCGATCATGCCCAGATCCTGGGGCAGGAAGATGATGCTGTTTATAGTTTTATTCAGGAGGGGCTGGCCGCAACCTTGAATAAAAACTTATCTTTGAATGACTGGGTCGGTCTGGTCCTGAAATGCGGGGAGATCAATCTGCGGGCCATGGAACTCCTCGATGCCGCCAATACCGGGACTTACGGTCATCCGGTTCCGACTGCGGTACCCTTGGGGGCTAAAAAAGGCAAGGCCATCCTGGTTTCCGGACATGACCTGAAAGATTTGGAAGAGGTCTTAAAACAGAGTGAAGGTAAAGGAATCTTTGTTTATACCCATGGTGAAATGCTCCCCACCCATGGTTATCCGGGTCTAAAAAAGTATTCCCATTTCTACGGCCATTACGGTACGGCCTGGTTCAACCAGACCAAAGAGTTTGCCGATTTCCCCGGGGCCATCCTGATGACCACCAACTGCATACAGAAACCCAGGGAATCCTATCAGGGGAATATCTTTACTACCGGCCTGGTTGGCATGCCCGGTGTTGTGCACATCAAGAATAAAGATTTTACCTCCTTGATTGAAAAGGCCCTGGCCCTGCCCGGATATCCGGAGGATATGGACCGCGGACAAGTCACCTGCGGGTTCGGCCGCAATGCGGTTTTGGGTGTGGCCGACAAGGTCATCGAGGCTGTAAAAAATAAGGACATCCGTCATTTCTTTCTGGTGGCCGGCTGTGACGGGGCTAAATCAGGCCGTAACTATTACACCAAATTTGTGGACCTGGTCCCCAAGGATTGTGTGGTTCTGACCCTGGCCTGCGGCAAGTTCCGTTTCTTTGATAAAGACCTGGGGAATATCGGCGGTATTCCCAGACTCTTGGACATCGGCCAGTGCAACGACGCCTATTCGGCCATTCAGATCGCCGTGGCCCTGTCCAAGGCCTTTAATGTGGGGGTGAACGATCTGCCTTTATCCATGATCCTGTCCTGGTATGAGCAGAAGGCCGTGGCCATCCTGCTGACCTTGTTCTACCTGGGGATCAAGGATATCCGCCTTGGGCCGTCTTTGCCGGCCTTTATAACCCCTAATGTGCTGGATGTGCTGGTTAAGAACTTCAACATCATGCCCATCAGCACACCGGAAGAAGATTTGAAAGCGATTTTAGGATAGAGCACGCTAAAGGATCTTCCCGATGATGTCGAGACTTGAGGGAAGAGGTTTAATGCAACTACCTTAGGCCTAAAGTGAAACGCTCCCCAAGGTCCGCCATAGACGGGACGATCCTTAAACCATCATCAAGCAGATCTTTGCGTGAGGAGTAATAAACTATGAAATGTCCAGGTCAAGACAGCCGTTATTGGAAACCCGGTTCCATCTTTGGGGCGAATTGTCCCCAATGCGGGCAGGAGATGGAGTTTTTTAAAGATGATACCACCCGCCGTTGCAAAAACTGCGGCTATCGCCTTCTTAACCCCAAGATGGATTTTGGCTGTGCCTCTTATTGTCAATATGCCGAACAATGCCTGGGAGATTTGCCGCCTGAGCTCATAGCCCAGAAGGAAGATCTCTTAAAGGACCGGGTGGCTATTGAGATGAAAAAATATTTCGGGAAGGATTTCCGCCGCATCGGCCACGCAACCAAGGTGGCCCGTTATGCCGAACAGATCGGCAAATCTGAAAAAGGGAATCTGGCCGTTATTCTGCCGGCGGCCTATCTGCACGATATCGGCATCCATGAAGCGGAAAGAAAGTACCAGAGCACAGCGGCGCGCTATCAGGAGGAATTGGGACCACCCATGGCCAGAACCATCATGATGAACTTGGGCGCACGATCGGAATTGATCGAAGAGGTCTGTGATATCGTCGGCCATCACCATCATCCCAGGACCGAGGAAACCAACAACTATAAGGCCATTTATGACGCCGATTTAATCGTCAATTTGGAAGAGGCCCAAAAAGAAAAAACTACGGAACCGGAGAGGACGAAACAGAATATTGAAAAATCCTTTCTGACCGAAAGCGGCCGAAAACTGGCCAGGGAGGTCCTCTTGCAACCAGTTGAAAGCTGAAAGCTCAAAGTAAAATATTGTATCCAATTTTTAAAAAGGTCAGATGTCACGGCTGACCGGTGATGATTGATATCAAAATAATGTCTATATTCTTAAGTTGATCAAAAATGTCCAGATGTAAGGCCCCCGAAGGCCTGAGGAATGCGGCGTACTCGAATGTACGCCGCATGTGACGAAGGACAGGGGAAACGCAGCTGATGGGCGTTTTTTATCAACCTGCAAGCAAAAGGAGAACAAAATGAAAATCAAACGAAAAATCATCGAAATCGATTCGGACCGATGTGACGGATGTGGTTTGTGTGTGCCTTCCTGCGCCGAGGGCGCCATCCAGATAATCGACGGTAAAGCCCGATTGACAGCCGAGAAATATTGCGACGGCTTAGGGGCCTGTTTGGGGGAATGCCCCAACGATGCCCTGAAAATACTCGAGCGTGAAGCCGATGATTTTGACGAGGCGGCCGTTGAAGAACATCTTAAAAAGGCAGGAAAAACGGATGGGCCGGAAACAACCACCCTGCCCTGCGGCTGTCCATCCACACAATTGCAGAGCTTTCCCCAAATAGATTCCTGTCAGCAGGCCAATCAGCCTCACACGCTAACCGGCCAAGCTTCGGCCCTCAGCCATTGGCCGGTCCAAATCAAGCTGGTTCCTCCGACTGCCCCATTCCTGAAGGGAGCTGACCTTTTGGTCGTGGCCGATTGTACCCCCCTGGCCTATCCCAATTTTCATCGGGATTTCCTGACCGGCAAGGTGGTTATGATGGGTTGTCCCAAATTCGACGACGTCCAGGAATATATTGCCAAGTTCACCGAGATATTTAACACAGCGGACATAAAAAGCATTACCACCGTGGTCATGGAAGTGCCCTGCTGTTCCGGTATGCCGTTTATTGTTAAAAAGGCTCTGGAGGCCTCCGGAAAAAAGATCCCCTTGGAGGAAAAGGTGATCAGTATCCGGGGAGGATTGATTTGATCGGGTTTTTATGGTCCTGCTTGACCTTGTTTGCCGTCCCTGATAGGATTGTCCCAATTGAGTCTAACCAAATATGTTTGAAATTGGGTTTGTTAACCCGATCCTCCAAATTTTTGGCGGCCTCATTATATTAAAAAGATGCTGGATACTGGATTCTGGATAAAAACGATACAGGATTTAATTAAAATTAACCCAACATCCAGTATCCAGTATCGCTTCGTTTGAAGCGATTGATCCCGAGTGGTTGAACACTTAGAGATAAATTCTCAGATTATTGAATGTAAGAATTTACAAGGAGTTTATACCATGGCAAATAAAAGAAAAGCGTTGATTAGTGTTACGGACAAGTCAGGGATCACCGAACTGGCCCAGGAGTTGACGTCCCTGGGATTTGAAATACTTTCCACCGGAGGGACCGCCAAGGCCCTGCAATCGGCCGGTATTCCGGTGACCGAAGTTTCCGCTTATACCGGCTTCCCGGAGATTATGGACGGTCGGGTCAAAACCCTTCAGCCCAAAATCCACGGCGGTCTTTTGGGACGCAGGAACGACCTAAAACACCAGGAACAAATGAAGACCCTAGGCATCGACCCCATCGATCTGCTGATCGTCAACCTCTATGCCTTTGAGAAAACCGTGGCCAAGCCCGGATGTACCTTGGAAGAAGCCATCGAGAATATCGATATCGGCGGTCCTGCCCTGCTTCGGGCGGCAGCAAAAAACTTTGAGGATGTGACCGTCCTGACCGACCCGGCCGATTACCCCAAGGTCCTTACAGAATTAAAATCCAGCGGAAATACTTCCAAAGCGACCCGGTTTTATCTGGCCAAGAAGGTCTATGCCCTGACCCATCACTATGACGAGGCCATAACTCGATACCTGGAGGATGTAATTTTTTAAAAAGTAACAGAGGGCACGCCGATTGCCTATCGGGTGTCACCCGGGAAGCTATGGGCCAAGAAAAGATCCCGAGAGCACTTCAATAGGGAAAGTGAAAATGAAAAAACTCCTTTTGATAAATCCGGTCTCTCAAATAAGCGGAGGCCTCTTGAGTAAATTTTCTACTGCCCAACCCTTGGGTCTTGCTTATGTCGCAGCAGTCACTCCTTCCAACTGGGAGGTCAAAATCGCAGATGAGAACTTCGGACAATTACCAATAGAAGATGCCGATCTTGTAGGGATCACCGCTTTTACCAGCAATATCAATAGGGCCTATGATTTATCCCGGATGTACCGTAAAAAAAATATTAAAGTAATCATTGGCGGGATACATAGTTCCATGCTTCCAGACGAAGCATTGAATTTTGCGGATGCCGTCGTTGTGGGAGAAGCCGAAGGTATATGGGAAAAAGTTATCGACGACTTTGAAAATAATCGCTTATCCGGTAAGTATTCCGGACCTCAACTGGATCTATCTCATTTCAAAATAAAACCCCGCCGGGAATTACTGAGTTCTGATTATCTTTTTCAATCAGTTCAAACCTCCAGAGGGTGTCCGTTTAACTGCGATTTTTGCTCTGTGTCAAAATATCTTGGCCGGATATACCGACAACGCAGACCCGAGGATGTACTCGATGAACTCAAAGAGATAAAGGGGGAATACCTATTCTTTTTGGATGACAATCTGGTAGGGTATACCGATGAGAGCAAAGACAGGGCTATTGAATTGTTTGAGGGGATGATCCGGAGGAGGCTGAATAAAAAATGGTGGATGCAGACATCCATCAACACAGCCGATGACGAAACATTGTTAAAACTGGCGGGACAATCAGGCTGCATGTTTGCTTTCATTGGACTTGAAAGCATCAGTGAAGAAAGCCTGAAGGCCATGAAGAAAGGGATAAATATAAAAATAGGAGTAGAGAACTACAGGAGGGTTATTAAGGCTTTTCACCGTAATGGAATCGGCGTGGTAGGGTCTTTTATCATTGGCAACGACCATGAATCTCCAGCATACTATCGAAGGCTTGCCCGTTTTTTGGTAAGCGCGGGGGTAGACGTACTTCAGATGACTATCCTTACTCCCCTTCCGGGAACGGCATTAATGGAGAGGATGCGAAATGAAAATCGGCTGCTTTATGATAACTTTCCTGATGACTGGATAAAATACCGATTGTCCTATGTAGTTCAAAAAACCGTTGGAGTTGATCCAGTTACCATCTATAGGGGCAACAACTATATCAAGCATCACATTTACTCTTTCCCCATGAACCAGTACCGCATGATAAAATCGTTTCTCAGTATGAAAAACATAACCAATTTTTATGCCATCTACAAGTTCAACCAGGCCATGAAAAGAGGATGGAAAGGTTCCCACTATTATGATAAATATTTCACAAATCTGCAATCGGACTCTATGGGTTGCTTGTAACTATTCAATCAATCAATTCATAATATAACAGGACATTCTGCCGAGGGCGAAAAAGACCCTTTCCCCCCCTTTTTACATCGCCGATTGCCTCTTGTCTATTCCCCAGTTTCCCCCTGAACCTTTAAATCCTATTTTCGTTTTAAGCGCTCATGTCTGCTATTGAGGGTCCCATCCTAGCATAAAAAAGGGTTTCGCCGAACGAAAAACGACGAACGGTATTTCCCTCTTTAAGGACTCGATTCAGGCTTACAACGTATGGGGATATTTTGAATAATAATGAGAACTTTTCCAGCTTTTTTTCATGGTCTGATTGAATTTTTTCACCAGATAGAAATTCTCTCCGTTTTTTAAATTATAAAAAGATTTCAGAAGGCGATAGGGATAAATAGGAAAGGAATAGATCTTTTTTTTAATATAACTATCCCCCCGGTAAATGGTTTCTTCATCAATGCCTTTAGTTTGATGAACGACATAGGATAATCGATACTTTTTCCAATCTTCCGGTAAGTTTTTATACACCAGGCGTCCCTCCTTTTCCAATTGTTCCATTAAATCCGTCCCCGGAAGCGGGGTCAATATACTGAGCTGAACGATATCGATTCCGGAATGCACCAAATCCTTGGCCAATTTCTTATAATAAATCGGAGATTCAAAGTCATTTCCTATGATAAAGGCCCCATAAACCCCTATCCCGTATTTATGAAAGGTATCCACCACCTTTTTATAATTTTCCGTCCCAATTTTCAGATTAATACCTTTTTTCATGCCCTTCAGCGTCTCCGGATTGGTGGTTTCAAACCCAATAAATGCAAACATACAACCGGCTCGCGCCGCCAACTCCAATAAGGGTTCATCCTCTGCAGCATTGATCGAGGTTTGCATCCACCATTTTTTGTGATTGCCCTTTCTGATCATGCCTTCAAATAAGTCTCTGGCTCTTTTTCTGCTTTCCGGGCTGTACCCGATCAGGTTGTCATCCAAAAAGGAGATTAATTCCCCCGGAATTTGGTCCAGTTCATTCAAAACGTCTTCTGTGTTGCGTTGCCGATACTCCCGGCCCAGATAGTTTGAAACCGAACAGAAATGGCAATTAAAGGGACAGCCGCGGGAAGTCTGAACAGAATTCCAAAGATAGTCTGGATGGATTAAATCCCTCCGGGGAATGATCTTGGATTGGGACAGATCAAGCTGGACACCTATGTATTTGGGCTGAAGGGTATTTCTTTCAAAGTCCCGGATCACCTTATCCCAGATCCCTTCCACTTCCCCCACCACTACGGCGTCTCCGTATTGTAATGCCTCGTCGGGCAGCATGGAGGCATGAATTCCCCCAAAAATGACCTTGATTTTCTTTTCCCGGTACATTCCGGCAATTTCATAGGCCCGGTTGATATTGCTGGTAAAGGCCGTAATCCCTACTAGGTCGGCTTCTTCAAATTTAAAGGGGGTAAAATTTTCATCCCATATTTTTACTTCCCAGTCTTGGGGGGTAACGGCGGCCACATAAGCCAAACTTAAGGGAGAATGGGTTGAAAATTTACTTAAAAGAAAGCCACTTTTTTGACCCACCGGATTTATTAAAAGAAGTTTTTTCAAGTTGATTCCTATCCTCTGATATTAGCAAGCATACGTTAGGGCAATGACTCGGTATATGATAGTTCCTTCTATTTCTTTCCTTGACGGACTTTTAAGTCCATAGTATGGTTATTTAATAGAAAAGTAAATACTTATCAGCGGATTGCCTGCATAAAACAATAAGGGGCTCTATGGACATAAAGCACCTCCAGTTCTTAGTTCAAAATCTTCCGGGGATTTCGGCCTGGGAGATTTGCAATCTTCGGAAGAAAAGCCATCAACGCTATCTTATTTTCGATCAAATCGAATCCCAACGTCTAGTGGAAACGTCAAAATTTATAGTTAACCTCTATAAGGGATATGAATTTCAAGGGCAAAAATTCCTTGGCGAATCTGCTGTCTCTCTCTCGGAAGGGGATAATACCCGGGAAAAACTGGCCTTGGGCCTGGAAATGGCCTCCCTGGTGGCTAATCCGGTCTTTGATTTGCCTGGAAAGGGGTTGCAATACCGTCAGGTTGAAACTGTGGATCGAGAGGTCAGGGAACATCCCCTTTTATATCTGGACCGCATCCAGGAAGATATGGAAAAAAGGCCTTTGGAAAAGGTCAAACGAAGTTCCACGGAAATTTTTATTGAGGACAAGGAATTTTTTCTGGTAAACTCTAACGGTCTGAAAAAGGAAGCAGCGGCTACGGAAATCCTGGTGGATTTTGTTTTATTGGGGGAAAAAGGACCCTTGTTGGAAGGAGAATGCCAGGGGATGAAACAGGCAAGGCTTTATAAGGATCTCCATTTAGCAGAAATGGTCGAACAATATGCCCAATATACCAGAGAGTCTATGGAAGCCCAGCTTCCCTGTGGAGGGGTCTATCCGGTTGTTTTTTCGGAGGAGGCCCTGGATACGCTTTTTAATTATTTTTGCCTCCAGGCCTCCGGGCCGGCCCGTTTTCAGAACTGGTCCCGTTTGGAGATTGATCGGCCGGTGATCTCCGATCTGAAAGGGGACCCTTTAAGCCTTTCCAGTAATCCAATCCAACCCGGAGGTCTCAAGACCCGGTCCTTTGATGACAATGGTCTGCCCCTTTATCGGGTTCAAGTCATACATAAGAATATCTTCCAAAAACGGATGAATACCAAACGCTATGCCGATTATTTACAGGAAGAGGCTACGGGGGATTTCTCCAACCGGGAGGTAGGCCCAGGACCAAGGTCCTTTATGGATTTCCTGGCCGAGGGACCCTGTTATCAAATACTAAGGTTTTCCCATTTTGAGCCCAATCCTGTTACCGGGGCCTTTTCAGGAGAGATTCGAACCGGGTATTTCTTAAAGAACAGGCAAGAAATTCCGATAAAAGGAGGATCGGTTTCCGGCAGTATTCAGGAGGCCTTTAAAGAGGCTTTTTTCTCCCGGGAAATGACCCAGAGAGAAGCCTATCAAGGACCAAAGGGAGTTAGGATTGAGAACCTGGATATTGCCGGTATGTGATTTACACTCCGGGAAAATAACCCATTTGGTAATTTTGGATTAATAAATGGAAGAAACCCCACTTTACAACAGTCGACTTTTAAAAAATTATGAGGAATATCTTCGGAAATTTTATCCCCATATAGACCCCGCTGATATCCTGGAATATGCGGGGATCGAATCTTCCGAGATCGAAGAAGGCGGGCAATGGTTGTCGCAGAGGCAGATAGACCGCTTTCATGAGATGCTCAGTCAACTTACCGATAATCCCAATATTTCCAGAGAGGTGGGCCGTTTTTCTGCCTCCGGCAGCGCCCTTGGTCCAATGCGCAGGTATGCCTTGGGTTTTTTAACCCCATATATGAGTTACTTGGTGGCAGAAAAAATCGGAAATAAAATGACTCGGGCCACATCATTTAAAGTAAAAAAAACAGGGGCACGAAAAGTTGAGGTTCAGGTTCATTTAAACGATGGGGTTAAGGAAAACCCTTTTCAGTGTGAAAACCGTATCGGGATGTTCGAAGTCCTGGCCAAATTATTCACTAAAAAACTGGCCCATATAGATCATCCGGTTTGTGTCCATAGAGGAGGCCAATTTTGCCAGTATTTAATTTCCTGGGAGAAGACCCCATCCTATGTCTGGAAATTGATCCAGTACTACAGTTTTCCTTTAAGTATAATCCTGGGTATAGGTTCTTTTTGGGTCTTACCATTCTCCTACTGGATTTGGGTGGCGGTAATCGGCCTTCTGCTTAACATGGGAATCATTATCTTTTCGGAGTATATGGAAAAAAAGGAATTAATCGAGAACATAACCAAAGAAGGTGAAGCCACCCAATCGTTGCTCATTCAAACCAACAGGCGCTATAATGAAGTCCTGCTGGTCAAAGAAATCGGCCAGACCCTTTCCATGATCCTGGATATTGATGTCTCCCTCCGGGCCATCATGGAAGCCATGGAAAAAAGGTTGGATTTTGATCGGGGAATGATCATGCTGGCCGACAAAGAAAAGACCCGGCTGAAATTTGTCACCGGGTATGGATACGATGAAGAAGATGAGGCCTATTTTAAAAAAGTGGAATTTAGTTTGGATAATCCAGAGTCCATGGGTTTGGCCGTAGAATCATTTAAGAAGCAAGCCCCTTTTATGATTAATAGTACGGACGAAGTCTCAAAAAAGCTCTCTCCGAAAAGTTTGGAATTCCTTCGCCGGGCAGGCAGCCAATCGTTCATCTGCGTACCTATTGTTTACAAGAAAAAGTCCCTCGGCATCCTCCTGGTGGACAACCTGACCTCCAAAAGACCCTTAACCAAGGGGGACTTGAGCCTGCTGATGGGGATCGCCCCTCAGATTGCCATCAACATCAATAACGCCGCCTCCTATAAAAAAATACAAGAAAGTGAAGAACGGTTTCGGTCTCTTAGTGAAAACACGCCAGACATTATCTATGTCCTGGATAAAGAAGGGATTTTTTCCTATGTAAATCCGGCCTGGGAAAGGATATTGGGATATCCCCCTTCGGAAGTGATTGGAAAAAAATTTGTCGAGTTTCTTGAGGAAGGAGATTCTAATAAATTTCAAGACCTCTTTGATCAGGTTTGGGAGGAAAACAAAATCATCCCGGAGACTCTGGGGACCTTTTTGACCAAGGACGGAAAAGAGCGGATCTTTAGTGCCAACGGGGCCCCCAATTTTGATTCGGAAGGGAATGTGGCCAGTTTGGTTGGGATTTTAAGGGATATTACCGAACAGACCCATTTAGAAACACGCCTTCGTCAAGCCAAGAAAATGGAAGCTATCGGCACCATGGCCGGCGGTATTGCCCATGACTTTAATAACCTGCTGATGGGTATTCAGGGTTATACCTCGCTTATTCTCTTGAAGGTTGACGAAACGCATCCCTTTTATGAAAAACTGGTCGGCATCAACCAACAGGTTCAGAGCGGGGTGGATTTAACCAGGCAGTTGCTGGGATTTGCCCGAGGAGGAAAGTTTGAAGTAAAGCCGGTGGATATAAACCAAATTCTTCAACAGTCTTCTGAGATGTTCGGGAGGACGAAAAAGGAAATTCGTATTCACCGCCAATTTCAGGAAGACCTCTGGACGGTTGAAGTGGATCAGGGGCAAATAGAACAAGCTTTATTGAACCTTTATGTTAACGCCTGGCAGGCCATGCCCGGAGGAGGGTCTATTTTTTTGGAGACTCAAAATATTGTTTTTACCTCCTACGGCTCTTATCAGCTCAATCCCGGGAAGTATGTAAAGATTTCCATAACGGATACCGGGGAAGGGATGGAGGAAAATATTATTGAAAGGATCTTTGAGCCTTTTTTTACCACCAAAGAAATGGGCCGGGGGACAGGACTGGGGTTGGCCATGGTTTATGGTATTATCAAAAGCCACGGAGGGAGCATTTTTGCCAGGAGTCAGAAAGGCCAGGGAAGCACCTTTTCCATTTATCTTCCGGCTTCGGATAAAAAGATGGTCCTCGAAGAAAAACCCGTTCAAAACCCGGTTAGGGGGGATGAAACCGTTCTCTTAGTCGATGACGAGGAAGTGATACTTATGGTAACCCGGGAAATCCTAGAGAACTTGGGATATTTGGTATTGACGGCCAATAATGGTCAAGAAGCTATTTCCTTATTCCAGGAAAAACATCAGGGGATCTCCCTGGTTATCCTGGACATGATCATGCCCGACATAAAAGGAAGTCAGACCTACGATCAACTAAAGAAGATAGATGCCGGTGTGAAAGTGCTCCTGTCCAGCGGGTACAGCATCGATGGACAGCCCGCACAACTTCTCGAAAGAGGGTGTAAGGCCTTTATCCAAAAACCCTATACGGTTTCGGAGTTATCCCGTAAAGTCAGGGAAGTCCTGGATATGTCTTAATCGATGTGACGGGTGACGGGGCAAGACAATTTCTTTATTTTTATAGATATGAATATTTGCATTTTTGGTTAAAATCCGAAATTCGAATTCCGAAACCGGGTCCCATCGAAGATGGGAGTGACCATAGGGAACAAATCCGAAACAAATTCAAACGATCAAATCTCAAAATTTAAAACGTTTTTTGTTTTGGTCATTCATATTTTGGACCTTCGTGCTCGTTTCGGACTTCGTGCTTCAAATTTCTGATTTAAAGATTACGCCGGGTCAAATGTTAGAAACAAATTCTAAGATCGGGCAAATAAAGAATCTAAACTCGGAGCGTTCAGCTGTACGCCATGAGTTTTGAACGTTGAGCTATTCGAAGGAGGAGGACCATGAAATTGATAGTCCAAAAACTGGAAATCCCGGAAGAGGCCAATATTATTTTCGGACAAACCCATTTTATCAAGACCGTGGAAGACCTCTATGAAATTCTTATCGGATCAGTGCCAGGGATAAAGTTCGGATTGGCTTTTTGTGAGGCCTCGGGGGATTGCCTGATTCGAGCGGTAGGTAATGATCCGGAACTGGAGACAGCAGCCGTCAACAACGCCAGAAATATCGGGGCCGGCCATACCTTCGTTATCCTTCTTCGACAGGCCTTTCCCATCAACGTCCTGAATGCCGTCAAAAATTGCCCGGAAGTCTGCCAGGTCTTTTGCGCCACAGCAAATCCAACAGAGCTTATTCTGGTGCAAACCGATCAGGGCCGGGGGGTTCTGGGTGTTGTAGACGGCTTTTCTCCCAAGGGTGTGGAAGGGGAAGAAGGCCGGCTTTGGCGAAAGGACCTCCTTAGAAAATTCGGTTATAAATTATAAAGGAAAAAACCAAGGTGCCGGCCCTGAAAGAAAAAAAGCTGACCGTCCCCCCTTTTCTTCAATCCGGAGATACCATAGGAATTGCCACTCCGGCCAGCCCTTATCAGGTCAAGGCCCTCCAGGATGGGATTGATCTCTTGAAGCAATGGGGATTTCAGGTGACCTTGGGCAGGAAAAAGATCATCCGAAAAGGGTATCTGGCCGGAACGGACCGGGAACGGGCCGAAGAATTGATGGAGCTCTTTGCCGATCCGGGAATAAAAGCCATTCTCTGCTCTCGCGGCGGCTATGGAACCCTGCGAATACTGGATTATCTGGATTTCAAAAATATCCAAGCGCATCCAAAACTCTTTATGGGCTTTAGTGATGTCACCGTCTTATTGATGGCCTTTTGGAAAAAAGCCGCTCTAATGACTTTTCACGGCCCCATGGTGACAACCCTGTCTCAAGTAAATCCTTCCACCCTGGTCAGGGTACAGACAACTCTGAGGGGGCATTATCAAATTCAACTTCCCCTGAACGTTAATCGGGCTGTTTTGCCGGGAAACGCCCAGGGTATGCTTATCGGCGGGAACTTGAGCCTGCTGGTTCACTTGATCGGTACCCCTTACGAGCCTGATTGGGACCGGTCCATCCTATTCCTTGAGGATTGCGGAGAAGAATCTTACCGGCTGGATCGCCTCATAACGCATCTGAGATTAAGAGGTTGTTTGGAAAAGGTTTCCGCCATCCTCCTGGGGAAGTTTACCGGGCCTCATAAAAAAGAACTGCCCATGGACGCGGTCAAAAACATTTTAAGAGACCTGAATGTTCCGGTCTGGACCGGATTACCCATCGGTCACGGTTCCTGGAATTTCCCTCTTCCGATTGGCGCCCCTGCCGCCCTAGACGCCGAAAAAGGTTTATTGTCGATTCATTTGTAACGGAAGGCTGAAAGTTCAAAGGATAATGGCGTTCCGTTTTAACTTTGAGCCTTGAGCTTTCAGCACCCAAACGGATCCTTTATTGTGCTCTAATGCCTTCATATACAAAAATCCATCAACTCATGCACTCCGCGGTCGAGGAAGGTGTATTCCCGGGGGCGGTGTTATTGGCAGCCCAAGGAGAAAAAATACTTCTTCATCAGGCCTATGGTTATGCCTCGGTGATCCCGGAGAAGCAACCCCTTAAACCAGAAACCATTTTTGACCTGGCCTCTTTGACCAAACCCTTGGCCACCACCCTGGGGATTATGTCCCTAATCGAAAAGGGCCTTTTATCCCTGGATCAATCCCTGGGATTTTGGCTGGACAAAAGCCAGTCTCCCGAAAAACCGGGGATCACCCTTAGACGCCTTTTGGCCCATTCGGCCGGATTGCCGGCCTATCAACCCTATTATTTGGATCTGATCCGTCAATCGGTGGACAAAAAAGCGACCCTCCGCAACTGGGTTAAAAAAGAACCTTTATTATATCCGCCGGGCAGCCAAACTCTGTATAGCGACCTGGGCTTTATTGTCCTGGAATGGCTGTTTGAAAAAACCGCAGACGAGGCATTGGACACCTGGATTCGAAATAATATATATATCCCCCTGGGGCTGCCTCATTTGGGGTATAGACCCATTACCCCTTCCGGTGTGCCGGATCCGGAGATCTATGCCGCAACAGAAGACTGCCCGTGGCGTAATAAAATCCTCCGGGGAGAAGTCCATGACGATAACACCTATGCAGTGGGGGGGATTTCCGGCCAGGCCGGTCTATTTGGAACCGCCTTTGAAGTTTTTCAACTACTCAGGACCTTAAAAAGGGCCTATGACCAGCCCAGGAACCCGAATTTTTTTAAGGGGGAGTGGGTTCGTATCTTTTGGGAAAGACAAAGCCGGCCCCGAGGAACAACCAGAGCCCTCGGCTTTGATACCCCAACGAATACCGGATCCAGTGCCGGCCGCTATTTCTCCCTAAAAAGTGTGGGACACCTTGGATTTACCGGGACTTCCTTTTGGCTGGATCTGGAAAAAGATTTTTTGGTTGTTTTATTAACCAACCGCGTTCATCCCACCCGGGACAATGAAAAAATAAAACCCTTCCGGCCCCTTATCCATGATCTCCTTTTTCAAGAGATGATGGCTCTGTAAAAATGAGCTAAATACATCACCACGGCGGACCCTCAATCAGGCCCGGGGCAGGAGCCGGGGTCCATCCCGCCAACACCGGGACTTGATTCCTGTTTTTTCCGAAATGACCTAAAAGGGCGGTTAAAAATTTCAACGAGGCCAGTAAGGGACCTCTCAGGAAACGTTTTGACTTTGTCCGCCATTTTGGTTAGAGTGGGCCTTATCATTTTTTAAGGCCATCGAAGGCCTCCGTTCGCTAAGAGAGCTTTGAAAAATGTTCAATTTTGTTCAAGATCAAGGAAGATGAAAATTTTAACCAAAGGAATACATTTAGTATTTTGAGGATTAAAATTTGTGTCTGACGAGAGAGATTGGGCAAAAGGGAATGTTTTTCAAAGCTCTCACAAAAGGATTAATATGATTCCCATTATGGAACCATGGCTCGATCAGCAGGAGATGGACCGGGTCATGGACTGTCTAAAAAGCGGCTGGATTTCCTCCCAGGGGAAAAATATCGCCGAATTTGAAGAAGCCTTTTCCGGCTTTTGCCGCTCCCGATTCGGGGTGGCCACTTCTAATGGAACGACGGCTTTGCATTTGGCTTTACTCACCTTAGGGATTGGTCCGGGCGATGAGGTGATCGTTCCGGCATTAAGCTTTATTGCCACCGCTAATGTGGTGGTTTATACCGGGGCCAGACCCGTCTTTGTTGATGTGGATGAAAAGACCTGGACTATCAATCCGTCCTTGGTAAAGCCGGTGATTACCGAACGGACCAAGGCCATTATACCGGTTCATCTCTATGGTCATCCAGCCGACATGGATCCGATAATGAAACTGGCCGAAGAATACCGTCTGTGGGTTATAGAGGATGCAGCCGAGGCGCATGGGGCAGAATATAAAGGTCATAAAGTCGGAACCCTGGGTCATATTGGATGCTTTAGTTTTTACGGGAACAAGATCATTTCCACCGGAGAAGGAGGGATGATCACCACCGACAATTCCGACTGGGTGGAAAAGGCCCGTATGCTTCGCGACCACGGGATGTCTAAAGAAAGGAAATATTGGCATCCGGTTGTAGGTTATAATTTTCGAATGACCAATATTCAGGCCGCTATCGGCCTGGGGCAAATGACCAAACTGGAGAGGCTGATTGAAATAAAGAGGGGAATAGCCGATCGTTACACTCAAAGTCTTAAAAAAAATGCCGGTCTCGTTCTGCCGGCTGAAGAGCAGTGGGCCAAGTCCGTATCTTGGCTTTACAGTATTTTATTAAAACCGGAAACCCAAAAAAATCGAGACGATCTGATCGACTTTCTCGCTCAAGCCCAGGTAGAGAGCCGTCCTGTTTTTTACCCGATACCCGATATGCCACCCTACCAGGGTTACGGGACTTACCCTGTGGCCTCTCGGATTTCAAAAAGCGGGATTTCCCTTCCCTCGGGATTTAATCTGACCTGCCCGGAACAGGACCATGTTATCCAGTTAATCCAAAGATATCTCGACAGATAAAGGAATCGGACCATCGAACTCGCTATTGTTTTGCCGACCTATAATGAAAAAGAAAACATCGGAGATTTAATCCAGACGATTTGGGATGTTTTAGCCCCTTTGCCGGTCAAGGCGCAGATTATTGTGGTGGATGATAACAGCCCGGATGGAACAGCGGATCTGGTCCGGAAAAGGTTTTCTTCTCGACCTGAGGTCGTTCTAATCCTTAGAAAAGAAGAAAGGGGTTTGGCCACGGCCATAGCCAAAGGGATCGAGCAGTCGCAAGCCGATATTATCGCTGTTATGGATACGGACTTTAACCACCACCCTAAAGACCTTCCCAAGCTTCTGGAACAAGTCCCGGAAGCGGACATGGTTATCGGCTCCCGGTACATTTCCGGCGGCGGCATGAAGACTTCCCGCCTGCGTTACCTGGGAAGCTGGGTCTTTAATGTTTTTATTCGTCTGGTTTTGAGGTCCCCGGTCAAGGATAATCTAAGCGGCTTTTTGGTCCTTAAAAGAGAGGTGGTGGATCAGGTAAAAAACAAGCCCATTTTTTACGGGTATGGCGATTACTGCATTCGCTTGATCCATTATGCTCTTAAGGCAGGCTTTGTCATTCGGGAAGTTCCGGTAATCTATGAGTTCCGCTTGGGCGGTGAAAGCAAGACGGACTTTGTTAAATATCTGGTGAGTTACGCCAAGGCCACCCTGGCCCTGCGATTTGGAGGCTGAAAATATTCAGTACGAAAATAGGGTTCGAGGATTCCAGGGTTTTAACTTCCATGCCTTTCACTCCGCCCGGCGGTCCTTGACCCCTTGGCCCATTGAACCCTTTTCATGCCTCATGGTTTCACCCAGGGGGCTGCGAGTTTATTAAATAGGGAAGTTTTTCCTGCGAAGAAAGGAATACGTTATGGCTAAAACCGGAAAAAAACGAGCCTTAATCACCGGGGTGACCGGGCAGGATGGGGCCTATCTGGCTAAATTCCTTTTAGAAAAAGGGTATCAGGTCTTTGGAACTTTTCGAAGGCTTTCGACCCCCAATTTTTGGAGAATTCAGTATCTTAATATTTTCGACAAGATCAGTCTGATACCCGTTGAATTGATTGACACCGCTTCCATTACTGAAGCAATCATCAGCTCAAAGCCGGATGAGATCTATAACCTGGCGGCCCAGAGTTTTGTAGGCGCTTCTTTTGAACAGCCGGTAGGGACCGCTGACGTCTCCGGGGTGGCTGTGCCCCGTATCCTGGAGGTGATCCGTCAGGTCAACCCCAAAATCAAATTTTATCAAGCCTCCACCAGCGAATTGTACGGCAATCACGGGAAGACCGTTTTGAATGAATCTTCTCCTTTTCGCCCGGTCAGCCCCTATGCGGCGGCCAAGATATACGGCTACTGGATTACCCGGATTTACCGCGAAGGGTATGGGATTTTTGCAGTAAACGGCATCCTCTTTAATCATGAATCCCCTTTGAGGGGGTTGGAGTTCGTCACCCGGAAGATTACCAATAGTGTTGCCAAGATCGCCATTGGGTTGGAAAAAAACTTGATGCTGGGCAATCTAACAGCCAGAAGGGATTGGGGATACGCCCCGGATTACGTGCAATCCATGTGGCTCATGCTCCAACATACAACAGCCGATGACTATGTGGTGGCCACCAATGAGTCCCACTCGGTGGAAGAATTCGTCCAAGAGGCCTTTGAGGCTGTGGGACTTAACTGGAAGAAATACGTTAAAACAGACAAACGGTTCATGCGGCCGATTGATGTCAATCTTTTACAGGGAGATTTTTCCAAAGCCAAAAGAAAATTGGGCTGGAAGCCGGAAATCCGGTTTAATAAATTGGTCCGGCTTATGGTTCAAGAAGATCTTGAACGCTGGCAGCGATGGCAAAAAGGGGAAATTTTCCCCTGGGATGCCCTCAACTATCCCAATGAGATGAATTTGCTGACCCGGGCTATGCGGATGTAACAAGAATACCAGTTATTTCAGTTTCTCTTAATAGTCTTGACATGAGGCTGACGGGTTTTCATTCAAATGGAAATGGGGGTCTTATTTTTGGGGATTGTCCAAAGGGTAACTTGTCGCCCTACCCCGGCCAGTCCAGCAAAGTTTGATTCGAGGTAGGGCCTACACCGTAGCCTGTTTCAATCATTGGTGAAGGCCTGCTTCTGGTTTAGTTAAAATATTTGGCCCGGAAAAGAAGCTTTGGATCTTAGGGTGGGCAACCCCAAAAATAAGACCCCCGTTTCATTTTGGTCAATATTACTTTGAGACCCTTAATAACCGGAAAAATAAAAATTGCTTTTTACGGGGTGCTCAAAAACGTTCAGATGCAAGGCCTCCACCATTCCGAGAAAGGAGGCGTACCTAGAATTACGTCGAACTGACGGGGAAAGAGAACAACACAGTCGATGAGCGGTTTTCAGCACCCTGTAAAGGTTTCGGTAATCCTTCCTACTTTTAACGAGGCCGGAAATATCGGCCTCTTGATTGAAGCCCTTTTAGCCAGACTGCCGGAAACCAGTGAGATTGTTGTGGTGGATGATGATTCTCCGGACCTGACCTGGCAGGTTGTGGAGGAAATAAAAAGCCATGAACCGAGAATCCGTTTAATCCGCAGAATCGGCCGCCGGGGCCTGACTTCGGCGCTGCAAGAGGGGATAGAGGCGGCGGAAGGAGCGTATGTCTTTTGGATGGATTGTGATTTATCTCAACCCCCGGAAAAGATTTCAGAACTCCTGGAGGCCCTAAAAGATAATGATATTGCGGTGGCCTCGAGGTATGTTTCCGGGGGGAAAGAAAAAGGGCATTCCCTGCTGGGTTCTTTTTTAAGCATAATGATCTGCCGGTTTGCTTCTTGGGTACTCTCCCCGGCCATTAAAGATTATACCAGCGGGTATGTCGGCACCCGGAAAGAAATTTTAAAAACCATTCCCTTGAAGGGAGATTATGGGGAGTATTGTATCGAATTCTTATTTCGAGCCCATAAAAAAGGCTATCGCATCATTGAAATACCCTATACCTGTCAACCCCGTCATTCCGGAGAATCCAAGACGGCAACAAATTTGATTGGGTATCTCACCAGGGGCCGCAGCTATATCAAAACCGTATTGAAGCTTCGATTTGAAAGATAACCGGCTGGAGGGGGAAGAACGATGGAAACCATTGAACGGATCCAGGCAGAAGACAAACCCATTGCCATCATTGTGCGGAAGGAATTTAACCAGCCGGGCGTTAACTTTTTCAGTCCTTTTGAGTTTTCCCAACAGCTCGGGATCCTGATTCATCCTCCCGGACATGAAGTGAAACCTCATGTCCATAACCTCATTGCTCGTGACGTGCGGGTGACCCAGGAAGTCCTGTTTCTGATCGAAGGAAAAATAGAGATTGCCCTGTATAAAGAAAATAAAGAATTGATAACCTCCCGCATATTAACCCAAGGGGACACCATCTTGCTGGCTTATGGCGGCCACGGGATCAAGATTCTGGAACCCAGCAAGATCCTGGAAGTCAAACAAGGCCCTTATGCCGGAATGGAAGATAAGGAGTTTTTTTAAAAACCCATGATACCGGTTAATGAACCCCTATTGGGGAAGGAAGAGTTTAATAAGGTCGTTGACTGTTTGAAAACGAATTGGATTTCATCCCAGGGGAAATATTTAACGGAGTTTGAAGAAAAATTCGCTCACTATTGCGGGGGAAGGTATGGAATCAGTACCACCAGCGGGACCACGGCCCTTCATTTGGCCCTGGCGTCTCTGGGCATCGGCCCCGGCGACGAAGTCCTGATCCCCACCTTTACCATGGCGGCTACAGCCTTTGCGGTCTGTTATTGCGGGGCAACCCCGGTATTTATTGACTCCGAACCGGAAACTTTTAATATCGATTTGGATCGGGCCTTATCCTACCTCCGCACCCAGGAAAAACGAGGCAAGCTCAAGGTTAAAGCCATCCTGCCGGTTCATATGTATGGCCACCCGGTGGATATGGATCCTTTATTGGATATCGCCGACCGTTTTTCCATAACCGTCATTGAAGATGCGGCTGAGGCTCATGGTGCGGAGTATAAAGGTAAGAAGTGCGGCAGTTTCGGGGCATTCGGTTGTTTCAGCTTTTATGCCAACAAGATTATAACCACCGGTGAGGGGGGAATGGTGCTTACCAATGACCCCCGATTGGCCGATAAGGCCAGGCGGTTAAAGGATCTGGCCCATTCCACGGAGAAAAGATTTCTCCATACGGCATTGGGGTTTAATTATCGGATGACCAATCTGCAGGCCGCCTTAGGGGTGGCTCAATTAAAAAAGATCAATCATCATATCCAAAAGAAACGCCGGATGGCCAAAGAATATGAAAAGGTTCTAAAGGATATTCCAGGATTACGGCTGCCCATAGAAAAGCCCTGGGCCCGAAATGTATATTGGATGTACGGGGTTTTGGTGGAAAAGGCATTGGGATTATCCCGGGATCAACTGATGATCCAATTAAAAAACCAGGGAATAGATACCCGTTCTTTTTTTGTTCCCATGCACCTGCAGACGGTTTTTAGAGACAAGGCCGTTAAGGCCAAGTGGTTTGGCCGTTATCCGGTGGCGGAGAGGATTTCCGAGCAAGGGCTTTATCTTCCATCGGGACTGACGATTACCCGGGACCAAATCGGGTATATCAGCAATCAAATCAAAAGACTGGCCGCATAAACATGGAAAAAAGAAGTTATTGGATAGGTCTGGGCCTCAGTATTTTCTTTTTGTTCTTGTTTCTAAGAAAGATTGATTTCATTGAGGTTTGGGAAATCTTCAAAAACGTTGAGTTTATTTATACCCTCCCTCTCATGTTCATCAATTTATTCTCCCTTTGGATCCGGGCCAAACGATGGGAGTATCTTTTAAATCCCATAAAAAAAATCCGGATCTGGGAACTGTTTAACGCCACGGCCATCGGTTTTATGGCCAATAATATTCTTCCGGCTCGGGTGGGTGAGGTGGTCCGGGCCATTGTTCTGGGTCATCGGGCCAAAATCAATAAAACCGCCTCTTTTGCCACCATCGTCGTTGAGCGGTTGTTTGACGGCTTCACCATCCTGTTTTTATTATTAATCGTGATCTTTTTTATGTCATTCCCCACGACCGGCTCGTCCATTTTTACACAGGGCACTATTAAAAGCGCCGGGTTATTAAGCTTTGTCTTTTATAGTTTAGTGCTGGGCGTTTTACTGCTGTTGCGTTTTCAGAACCGGAGGGCCAACCAGGTCATTTCCTTTTTTTTAAAAATATTGCCTGAAAAGATATCCAAGAAGATTACCAGACAAATCGACTCCTTTGTTTCCGGTTTGGATGTCTTAAAAGAGTTCAAAGATATTCTTATTATCTTTTTCTATTCCTTTTTCCTGTGGCTGATGCTGTCTTTCTCCCTGTATCTTCTTTTTGCCGGTTTTCATTTAAAGTTATCCCTTTGGGCGGCTGTCTTTTTAGAAGTGGTCTTGGTTTTTGGAGTTACCATACCCTCGGCCCCGGGATATATTGGAACCTTTCATTGGATCTGTGCCGCCGGATTAATCTTTCTTGGCGTTGGGGCCAATCAGGCCAAAAGTTTTGCTGTGGTCTTGTGGCTGTCCGGGTTTATACCGGTAACCGGATTAGGACTGCTCCTGCTCTGGAAAGAAGGATTATCTTTAAATTTATTAAAAAAACCGGAAGAATAAGGAGTATCGGATTTGCCCCGTCAGGTTGGAGATATTACTGCGGCTCTGGCCTATCAGATTAAAAAAGAGATCGCTGAAAATTATTTTGGGACCCGTAAGGGCCTGGAAGAAGAGCGCGAAGACCTCATCCGAAAGGGGAAAAAACTGGAAAAAGTCTGGGAGCAGGAGGTCTTGCCGATATTGACCAGGATTTATCAGTTGTTTGTCCGGGAAGAGGAAGGCCGGGCTTTTTTAGATCTGATAAAAAGAGAGGATTTGCTTGAATCAATAAAACAGGATCCGAAAGACCAGGGCATCCAACCTTCCCTGCTGTCTGGTCCCTTGCCTTTTGCCTTAACGGTTAAAGGGAAATATAAAAACCTGATTTTAGCCTTATATCGAACGGCAAAGGCCAACGAGGATGAACTTTTGAAAGAGCTCGAAACCCTGAAAAAAAAAGCGGGTCTATTTCATGAGGATCTGGCCAAATTTAAATCCTCTTACAACCTGTCCGACATCTTGTCTTTAATCAACTCTATTGAAAACAGGGATGATTTGAAAGGGGTTTTGGGAGAAAATACCGATCCTTATGCCGTTCCTTTATTAGAGGAAAAATTGATACTGAGACCGCTTGACTTCAGCAATGAGGGGGCGGCCTTCCTTCGGCCCTTGCCCCCGATGAAAGAAATTCAAAAACCCCTGAAACTTTTAATCGACCTTGCCTTCCATACCCATTGTTCGGAAATTAAGAATACGTTACACTCGTATTAAATCCTTATGCTCTAAGGGGGGCACCAACAAATCATGAAAATCCCTCCTGCTCCCCTTTGTTAAAGGGGGATTTAAAAATTATTTTTGTTTTAAATTAAGGAAAACAGGGAGTCTTTCTGATGCGTCCCCTGGGGGAATATATTGAAAATCCGGATCGAATCGTTGCCTTTCTTGAAGCCATAAGAAAGGGTCTGATTCAACTGGCGGTTGTTGTCCTGATCTTTTCCTTGGTCGGATACGGCTTTGCCAAAACCATCCTGAATTTTTTACAAAAGCATACCGGGGTTACTCTGGCCTATTACGGGCTTTCCGAAACCTTCTTTTCTCTGCTTAATATCGCCTTGTTCTCGTCTTTGTTCGTTACCATGCCTTTTTTATTGTTCA
>Ga0214473_10000527_pt1 | contig 53795 bp, 68 predicted proteins | sample RVTome_7_FD_203509 | JGI IMG/M metagenome (GOLD analysis project Ga0214473, IMG submission 203509) | Soil microbial communities from uranium-contaminated site in the Upper Colorado River Basin, Wyoming, United States - RVT98D197 | ecosystem: Environmental > Terrestrial > Soil > Contaminated >... | reverse complement strand
GTAACTCCTGATCTCGCGGTTGGCCGCCCCTTGCACGATTGCTTTCGTCATGTTCCTCCCTTTGCGATCTACGACGGTTGAGATGCTGTTGATTGCGTGTTGCGAGCGTGTGGTGAGGAGGAACTTGTTGGTGAACTCGATTATCTGCTTGACCCCGGAGCACGCCACGTTCGCGTTCTTGAACATCGGAAGCACCCGGCATTCGATGGTTCCGTGCTCGTCGAAGCAGTAGTTGACGGCGGTGTAGCGGTCGCCAAGCCCTCCGTCGCGTGCGAGCGTGCCTACCGGGTCGAATTTGCGCTTGCAGTGGTTGTTCTCCCCGCGGAGGCGCGCCCAGAACGCGGGGTTCTTGATACGGCCGCGCTTGCCCCAAGCGTGGAGATGCTCGATGAGCTTCTTTGCGTAGCTCACCGTTACCAAGCGGTCGTAGACATTCCGGTTGCGGAAGGCGACGTGAACGTGGAAGCCGCAGGAGCTATCGACCACATCCGGGTAGAAGCGCTCAATCCACTTGGCGATGTACTGAGGGCGAAGGGGCGGAGAAGCCACCTCGCCAACGATCAGCGTGGACTTGCTGATATGCACGCTTGAGTCACTGCGGAAGTTGGGCAGGAAGCCTCGATTCACCCACTTCGCGACCTGCCATGCGCCTTCAAGTTCGACGCCGACGGTTACCACCTTCTCAGGCACTTGTCACCTCGCTTGTGCTCTCCACGTTCGCTCTGCGCCTGCGTCGCGTCCGCGGCGGAGCATCCGCTTGCGGGATCTCCAGCTTGCTGTGCAGGATTGCGTTGTTGATGAACTCGTTGTAGAGCAGCGCCGCTGTGGATTCAAGCGCCTTGATCCACTTTCCCACCGCGCTCAGGTTGGTGCAGTCGAGAAGGCGAATCCTCACTCCCTTCTCAAGCCCCTTGAGGCGGAGCGCCCCTACCGTCGCCTCCCTCGTTGTTCCGACTGCGTGCAGGAACGTGTCCCCTCCTCCGCGAAGCTGGCGCAGGTTGAAGGTTGGCGGGATCGCAGATGCAAGCTGCAACCCGGCAACGCTTGTGTCGGACGGGTAGGCGTAGATCATCAAGCGGGGTATCAAGCCATTCGCTCCGATCACCACGCTTGTGTACTCCGGGGAGGTGACGGTGAAACTGTCCGGGTAGGCTGCAACCGACACCGGGCGGAGTTTCAAGAGATCCCGCCAGAAGTATTCAATCAGTGGCGACTTGATGAATACTTCGATCCCTTGAGTCCCGCGCCGCTTGGCCCGGGCGATCAACAGATAGCTGGCCCTTGGCACTGGAAGGGAGCTGTTTTGCGGACGGAGTGCTGCTTGCTGACGGACGCTGGGCAGATGTGCGCAGGCGTCGCAATAGAGTACCGGGCCGTCAGGGAACGAAGTGTCGTGGGTTGCAAGCCGCTGGCGAAGTCTGGCGCCGAGCCAGTCAGCCTCCGGGTAGCGGAGGATTGGATACCCGCAGTGGGCGCACGGAAGGTAGCTCAACGCGTTGCTGTTGAGGCCGGCGCGGGAGTTCTCGCAGAGTTGAATCTGCCGATTGAGGTAGCAGCGTCTGCACACAAAGCGTCGGCGGCTTCCCGGGGCGGATGCTTGGATCATGTCGGTGATCCCGGCACGCTCGGGGACAGGGTGCGTCCCGGGGTCGAATGCGTAACGAGTCTCGCAGTGTGAGCACATGAAGTTGTAAACGAGCGGCTCTGCGGGCGGCCGGGGCGGGCGGGTGGACGGTGCTGGCGTTGCAGTCGATGGCATCTGTGTTGGCTCCGTGGTGTTGGCGATAAACTCCATTGGTACGATTGGAGGATCGATTGCAGACGCGTTGATGGGAGCGGTGAATGAGCCGCCGACGACCTGCACGGGCGCGATGGGACCGGGAACCCACCTGCGCCTGTGGCTGTGCCAGCGGAGACCACGTTCCTGCACCACAAGCAGCTGCAAAGCGGTGGAGGGGTACGTGGGGTCGTTGTAGCGATCCGATTCCCACATCCCGTTCGGTTGAAGCGTCTGGCGCACCCAGTTTCTGCTGGAGGATTCGTAGAAGCGCACGTGGGAAGAAGAAACGGGAGAGGCGTCGACGGGAGGGAGATTGGCCGCCACCGCCGCTGCCTCTCCCTCCGCATTGGCCGCGTTGGCGCATTCAGTGCAGGCGCATTGAGCAAACGGCGCTCGAAGATCCGTCCCTTCCCGAATGTTGTACTCGGTTGTACACTCCGCACAGTGGCAGGAGAGGAGATTCGCGGGCACGTCCTCGTCGGCGCTATCCTCGTCCTCGGGTGCGTCCTCCTCCGCTTCGACCGCGGTCCACGCAGCGGTAAGCTGGCCGCGAGGATTGAATCGCGGGATGTCAGGGGGGAGCATCTGTGTGAATGCGGTGGCCTCGGGCGTGGGCGTGGATTCAGGCGGTTGACTTGGTTGCTCGGGTGGGTGATCCGGTGGTAACGGATCATCTCTCTCTGGCATATTCACCTCGCGCTTTGCGCCGCAGCGGGAGTGCCGCGTTGCGAGGCGAATCATGCCGCACCGGGCAGCCCACCGCAACCTCCAGTGGCCCGGCGGGCAGATCGGCGTCGGGCGGCGTCGGCTGTGAGCAAGCTGCCTTGCCGGCTCCCCACTCGCCCGCCGCCCGAGTCGCCCTTGCGCCGGGGTGCCGCCAAGGCGTATTTTTCTCCGGGACGCCGGACCAGACCATTTTTCAGCGGAGGTTCAAAATGACCCTGAGTGAGGAATTTGAGGCAGCGACGGCGCAGCGCGAGGCCAAAGAGCGCCGGAGGGAGGAATACGTATGGAGGGTGGAGGGCGGGGCGCTACCTATAGACGAGGCCCTGGCGCTCGCGGCGATGATGCGAGCCCGCGGGGCGGCCGAGGTGAGGATCGGGCGGTTTCAATGGCCCGAGCCGGAGGGGCTGCGGTACGGGGTGAGGTACCGGATGAGGGTGGGAGGGTGAGTTACGTCTCCTTTGCCACCACGTGGGTGTGCGCCAGGAAATCGTCCACCATCTTCGTCGTCTCCTCTTCGGTGCGCAGGGTGGCAGCGGCGACCTTCGCACGCTCTCGCTCCACAGCGGCCTGCGAGGCTTCCTGTTGAGGATCGGGGGGCTTGCGGGGGCGCTCCCTCTCCATTTGGCGGTAGGCGTCGTAGTACGCCCGTCTTTCCGCGCTGTCCTCGGGGAGGATGTTTTCGTTGAAGTCGCAGAGTTGCTTGTGGGTCATCGCTGCGAAGTACGCAGGGGTATATTGAGCGAACTGATTCACAGAAGCTATGGGGGGTGCCACCTTGGCTATGGGGGGGTAAATGCCGCCTTTGACTATGGTGGAGGCGGGGTGGACAGCTGTGGCTTCCCGCGGTGCGGCCTCTCCAGCCATCCTACCGGGAGCGTAGTAGATGGTTCCATCATGCGGCCACATCTTAATCACCCCCTCCTTCTTCAGCTCGCGCAAGGCGGCGTGCATGGTGAGTTCAGCACGCCGCAGCAAGGCTTTACTGAGAAGGCGCCGCATCTCGCTTGCTTCCATCTTGCGGTCGACTGTCTTTTGGATCAGCTCCATCCACTCGGATTTCCTGAGAATTGCTCGTGGCATTTGACGCCTCCAACCCCGAATTATAGCACGTTATGGTGGGGTTATGGCGCCATAATTAATCCAAGGCGGGAATTAAGTAGGTTACTACTCTATAATAGAAGGGATGAATTTGACGAACTTCCGGTCGGGTCGACGGGGTGTATCGTCGACCCCCCCTACAGTTCCATTGAGTGAGGAGACGAACAGATGCCCGACCCACCCAGCCCGGAAGCAGGCTCCCCCTCCCTCCTCGAAGGCGTAGCCGTGTGTACTCAGGGAGATGCCCTCTACATCGTCTGGCCGGCCTCAGAGGGCCTGATCGTTCAGGAGCTGGGGGACAACCTTGGCCCGTGCGAGATCGCCCTCCTGGTGCCCTGGGACGCGCTCAGGGAGCGAATCAGGGCGGAGACAGAGAGGCCGGGTCCGCGTGCGGCGTGAAGGGGGAGGGGGGTAAATGACGACTGATGGTCACCTTGTCATGGGCCGCCCCCCACTCTGCCGGCGTGCGAATTGTGCTTGACGGCGGGGGGCGGGGGGCGTACACTCCGGGGAGCATGGGAGGAACGAACAGTGATCGCGGGAGGATGAGAAATGGTGCTGAAAGGCGAACGGCTGGTACTCAAGTCATTCACGCTGAAGGGACCGAACGGAGAGGTTGTGAACGGGGGGAGATCAGTGTTGCTGGTCGACCCGCGCTACTCCCTCCTTGGTCTCACGGTTGAGTCGGGGAACGGAGCGTTCCAAACGCTCGTGTTCACTCCCGGGTGCCATTTCCTCGGCAAGTTCGATGCGGAAGGCACGCTGGCGGTGTTGACTACGGATATGCGCAGCAGGGAGGAGCAGGATGCCGCTGGATCTCAGTAATCCCAGGATCACCCAGTACCGCGTCGGCGACACCGGCCTCCTCGCGTTCCTCGGCGCGGAGAGCGGGATGGGGAAGACAACACTGGTCCGTGGGCTGATCGACGCCTACGGACGGGAGGAGGTGCTCATCCTCCCGGTTGAGAACAAGCTCCTTCCGCTCGCTGACTACGATCCTCCGCCCCTGCGCTGGGATGAAGGGGAGATCACCCACACCAGGCAGATCGACGAGTGCCTCAGCTATCTTGAGGCGCAGATCGCGCAAGGCAAGCCGGTGCCTCGCTACCTTGTGCTCGATGCACTGAGCGAGTGGAGCGACAAGAAGTACCGCGAGGTGCGCGAGAAGTTCCCCAGCCGGGAGAAGTCGGGATCATTCGACCGCTTCGAGACGTTCGGGCTTGACGGGCTTGATCTCATTGTGCGGGTCCGGGCGCTCAGGGGGATGATCAAGATCATCAATTGCACGATGTCGAGGCGGCCGCTCGGGGACGGAGGCGGGTGGAAGTACAACTTGTACGGCAACATCGTTGCTGACAACCTCGCTCGCAAGGTTGACCTCCTCTTGTTCCTCACCGACCGCTCATTCGAGCTGACTGACTTCGCCCCGGACAGCAAGAGCCTGCTGAAGCAGTACGCGGGGTGCGGCCCGGTCCGGGTGTTTCAGACAGCGAACAGGGATGGGGTGATCTGCAAGGACAGCAGCACCAAGCTCGCCCCATTTGAACCCACGGAAACAGCTCCCGGTAAGCGGGATGGCTGGCCGCATCTTTTTGGTAAGATTTCGCCGGCGCTCGCGCCGAAGGAGGAAGCAAAGTGAGTGAGTACCTGAATCCGCCCGTGATCGGTGATTGGGATGACCAGCAGCCCGAGGAATACTTCCAGACAGGCGGGGAGCCCCTGCCGCCGGGGTGGGCGCATCTGGTGTGCGCAGACGTGGACACCGGAGTCAGCAAGGAGAAGAAGACCCCGTTCGGCGACTACGATCTCGTCGTCAAGAACGGCCGGCCGGAATACTTCGGCAAGGACGGCAAGCCCCGGCATTGCTTCGTGCGGTTGTACACGGCGGGCGGGATGGTGAAGTTCGTCCGCGGGCTGTACGAGAAGGCAATGGCGCTGCCGACCGACCCGGAGAGGAAGCTCGGGACGGCGTACCTCAAGACCGCCACAGGCAAGGAGTTCGTCGCCAGGGTGGCCATCGAGCTGGGGAAGGGCGAGTACCGTGATCGCAACATCCTCGCCGAGTTCCACCCGGTCACGCCGGAGTGGCTCGCGTACATCGAGGAAGACAAGCAGCGCGCCGCAGGTGTGGCGCCCAAGAGTGGCAAGAAGAAGGACGGCGCGGCCGGTGCGGCAATTCCGTCGCAGCGTTCGGGCAGTCCGATGATCGGCTAAGCGCCGAGGGAGGGTAACAGATGTGCATCGAGTGTGGTAAGCAGAAGCTGGTTGAGTACAGCGCGTTGCCGTACGCAACGCGGCAGGAGGTCGTGCGCCAGCTCCAGAAGGGGCGCGCGAAGAATGTCGTCGCCAGGGAGTTCGGCGTGCGGTTGTGGACAGTTCACAAGGCTGTCTTCGACCTGCGCAGCAACGGCGTGTTCGTTCCGAGCACCTCGAAGCTGGCGGCACGGGCGTAAACGGAGGCGGGAGAGGGGACTGAACATCCCCTCTCCTCCCCGTTCAAAGGGAGGATGCAATGGAACTCGACAAGGGAATGGACATCGTGGGCACGTTGGTGGCGGCGGAGCACGCGATGAAGAACGGCTCGGGGGCGGAGCTGAACGACATCGCCACCAAGCTCGAAGCAGTGGGAGCAAAGCTGCGCAAGCTCGCCGCCAAGCCGCGCAGCCCGCACACCGGGTATATCGCGATGGCACCGGGGAAGCCGTACGGAGTGGTGATCGTGCGCGAGAAAAAGGGGGAGGACTACGTGATCCACGGAGCCTACCCCGCACGGAGACGCCGTCCGGATGGCCTCAGGACCGCGGAGCAGGTTGCGATCAGTCTGCTGCGCGACACGAATCCAGCCGCGGTGCGGTTGCTCCAGGTGAACAAGACATGGTGGCGCACCGAGTAGGGTGAGCCACGGGCGCAACGCAGCAAAGCAGCAGGAGCCGCTGGTGTAGGGAGTCTCCGGCAATGCTGGTTGCGCCAACGAGAAGCCCGGGGGCGGCGCTCACAAAGCCCCCGTCCAGCAGGCGCCCCCGGGCGCAGCACCTCACCTGCTGGATGGGGCACTTTTCGAGACCGAGCTGTGGCTTTCCCGCGGCTCGTTGAAAGCCCGGTGCGGGTGCCGTGCCAGTGGCTCTGCGTGGGGTACTCCGACGCCCCCCAGGCAGGCGGAGCGACTCTGAGGCTGCGATCAGCCGAGGCGCACCAGGCTTTGAGATCGCGTTGCGCTAGGCGAGGTACCTCCTTCCCGCCACTGCGCTCAGGATGCGCCGTGGCCCCGGAGCGCGCGATAAACCGGGGCGTTTTTATCCATGAGGCGTGTGATGTCGCTGATATTCGTTGATTGCGAAGCGAGCGGAGCGTGCCCCGCTGTGGGGAGGCTGACGGAGTTTGGAGCGGTTGACTACGATCAGCGCGAGGAGTTCTACGGGGATCTGCGCGCCGATGCTGCGGCGCATGAATCGGATGTGTTCTCCGCGTTCGAGGCGTGGCTGCACACCCTGCCGCCCCCCTACGTGTTCGTCAGCGACAACCCGGCGTTCGATTGGCAGTGGATCAACGACGGCTTCTGGCGGACGCTGGGCAGGAACCCATTTGGCTGGAGCGGCAGGAGGATCGGCGACTTCTACGCCGGGTTGCGCGGAGACTTCCGGAAGACACAGAGGTGGAAGCGGCTGCGGGTGACGAAGCACACGCACAACCCGGTGGAGGATGCGCGAGGGAACGTCGAGGCGTTTGAGCGGATGCTGGACGGGGAGAGGTGATGACGCTGGCGGCGGCGTGGATGGACACGCACTCTTGGCTCTGCTGGATCGGATCGGTGACGGGATGAGCGCCGCGAAGCTTAAACCGTGTCCGTTCTGCGGGAGGCAGCCTGTCACGCTCGTGGAAACAAGCCGTGGAGTGAAGGCGTGGCAACTTCATTGTTGCTTTGGGTGTTTGGAGGGATTAAGCCGCAGCAAGGTGGCTGCCCTGTGGAACCGCCGCACCAAGGAGAAGGGGAGGGAGCGTGCCCGCTGATCGCCAGCCTGACGGGAAGCCGCAGCCGGAGACGCGCCGGACGGAGAGGTGCCCGAACTGTTCGGAGCTGGAGAAGCGGCTGGAGGAGGCGGCTGTTATTGCTGACGAGTATTGCGATGACCTCCGCCTGTTTCCCGTCGATGACCCGGATTCTCCCGAGGCTAGAAATGCTGGTCAGCGTATTCGCGCCCTCGCCAGCGAGCAGGTGAAGCCGGGGAGGAGTGGGGAGGAGGCTTCCTGATAATCCCCCACCAAGGGATTATGAGCAAATGAGCTACTTGCTGCCCGCCTTGACGATGATCGCTGCACCCCACAGCCTGATGCGTTTAATAGAAATGTCGGCGACTGCTCATTCACAGTGTTGGACATGGACAAAGAGTTTGAGCAGAGGCTACGGCAATGTTTGGTGGGAAGGAAAAGTGCGTAAAGTTCACCGGCTGCTGTGGGAGTCTATTCATGGGCCGGTCGCTGAAGATTGGGATCTTCATCATTGGTGCAGAAACCGCGCTTGTTTTAACCCTGGCCATCTTTGGCCGGTTCATCGCCGTACACACATGTTTCTTGAGCCGCGAATACAAATGAGCCCAAATCAACTCAAGCTCAATTGTGGGCACCCAGCTTCAGGAGCCCACGTTTTGCTTGCCACAACCAATGGGCGCACTCAAGGACGTGTATGTCGACTTTGCAGGCGGGAGTATGAGCGGCGCCGCTATGCAAGGCGTAGGCTACTCGGTTACCCAAAGCAACAATGTTGAACCTTTTAATATTGTTAAGCACGCAAGTCGCTTGGGATCCCTCATTGACTCACTGCGACGGCACCCCGGCGCTCGACCTGAGCCACTACATCATCCAGGCCGCGTTCGTTCCCGAGCCGCTGGCCGACATCGGGCGCACGGTCGGGACGGAGACGACGTTCACCATCGAGGGGATGGACCCCGCGCCGGGGCAGTGTTTGTACATGCGGGTGCGGGCGGTGGATGAAGCGGGGAACCGGTCGCCGCTTTTTTGTATGCTTGTGGAGAAGAAACGTTGGAAGTAGGAAACCGCAGCAAAGGCTGCAAGGAGACACAATGAGAATGAGAGTCGGATTGGGATTGCTATGTCTTGTGTTGTTCATGCTCGTTGGTTCGCGTGGATTTGCATATGACGATCTATGTACTCCCGTTGGTACGCCAGTGATATACATGGTTCCAACCACCGATGTCTTGAATCAGTGGGCAATACCCACTGGTCAAATGGACGGACTGTGCCCAGTTGACGACTATGTATTTGACAAAAGCTCGCGTGTTTTGGATGACTACGATCTCCAAGGTAACGGACCCCCGCTTTGCGATAGCCTGTCGTATACGCACATCCACAGCGGCGCTGTTGGCTTCGACGCCTATACCGAGTTGATTGCACCAAACACCCCATTCAAGTTTGGGAGATATGTCATAACAAATGTCGGCGGATTTTCGGGGGGAATGCAAGCTCACGACATGTGTCTAAATCTCTACTCAACAAACACGTGTTATGGCACGGGAGCAATCACTGCAAGTTGCATCAACCACGTTCTAGCCCTTGGTAGCTCGCAAGTTAAGGTGTTACTGACTTTGCGTATGATCGCGCACCGCACTGACACTGGAGCGTTCATTCCAGGGGCCGCCGCAAAGATTGGAGTAGCACTGAAGGTCAACGGAGTGGTGAGTTCAACTGTAATCATCGATGTCACAGAAGGAACCGAAGGCTACTGGAGAACTTTCGAGTTTACCAGCGAGACTTACGACAACCTCATGGATGGAGTCGATTGTATGGGGCTCGACTGCTGGCAGGCTCCGATTGAGCTTCATGTATACGGTTTTCCGAAAAAGGCAACTGGCGGTAGCGCACCACCACTTTCACTACAGAACGTCCGGGTGCAGGTTGCTGCGGCGATCATTGCTGTCGATACCTTCGCACACGGTTGTTTGAATGCTGCCGGCGCTTGCTCGTTGGCTGATTTTTAGAGGTGTCCGTGAGCCGCTACCCAATCTGGTCCCCCGACGGCACCATGCTCGGGTACTCGGATCAGCGGCAGGGGGCGCAGTGCCGGGAGTGTGGGACGAAGCTGCTGCATATGTGGGCGGACTGCCCGAAGTGCGATGGATTTGGAGGCGTAATGAAAATGAGCATTCGCAAGTTCATCATGGACGAAGTTGTGCGGCAAGGATGGAAGCTCGGCTCATCCGACTTCTGGTTCCGTGTCGGTGCGATGATGGCGGCATGGAACCACGCGATCACCTTCCAGGGGCCGCTTGATACCGAGACGGTGAAGCTGTGGGGGCGGATGGTGGAGCCGGAGACGAACCGCGAGGGGTGGCGAACGTGCGGTGTGAGGGTGGGTGCACGCGCTTGCCCCGATTGGCAGGACGTGCCTCGGCTGATGGAGGAGTGGGAGGGGGATCAGGAGGCGATGGAGCCCGACAAGGCATACGTGACATTCGAGACGATCCATCCGTTCGAGGATGGCAATGGGCGGACGGGGAAGATCATCCACAACTGGCGGCTCGGGACGATGAGGGAGCCGGTGCTGGTGGCAGACTACTTTGGCGGGGGATTGCCATGAAGTTTGGCGCCAAGCCACGCACATATCGGTTGCTCCAAGATGCTATCGAGGTGGGACTTCGCTGTGGCTACATGAAGGCGCACAAGCACGGGAAGCCGGCCAGCGAAGAGCACATCTTCGACACGCAACTCAATTACATCATGCTTGAAATCGACGAGAGGTTCGAGTTCGATGAATAGCGGCATGAACGCAGCAACGGAGCGGTCGCAAGAGTGGGAGACACCCAAGTGGCTGTTCGACCAGCTCAACGACGAGTTCAAGTTCACAGTGGATGCAGCAGCAACGGCCGCAAACACCAAGCTGCCGCGGTTCTGGACGGAGGCGGAGGATGGGTTGGCGCAGTCGTGGCTGGGCGAGCGGGTGTTTGTCAACCCGCCGTACAACGAGATCGCAGCATGGGCGGGCAAGGCGTCGTTCTACACTGCCGCCCTCGTTGTGATGATCGCCCCGGTGTTCACGGATCAGCGGTGGTTTCACACCTGCTGCAAGCTAAGCAACGCAGAGGTGCGCCTGATCAGAGGAAGGGTGCGGTTCGAGATTGACGGGAAGCCGGCGGGGAGCCCGCGGTTCCCGAGCATGGTGGTCATCTGGCGGCCAATCCACTGGTTGCAGCCAATGGCACCGAAGGTGACTCGGAAACAGAAGTCTATCGTAAAGGAGTGAAAACATGGGACTTATCGGTTGGATCTGCCCGGAGGAAGCGAAGCAGGTGGGGCTCGATCACTTCATGGGGGAGTGCCCTGACCCCCCGTTTCCCCCCGTGTGGGCGGCGATGATCCTTGACGGGATCAAAGGCGACCGCTTCCACGTCGGCTCCACCTTGACGCCCACCACCTGCCTCGCCTGCCCACGCGAGACAATCATCAAGCGGTTCATGGACTACTACGCCCTCCCCCATGGAGCGGACGTGCGCTTCAGGGGATCGGTGTGGCACAAGGTCATGGCGCAAGCGGGAGGGAAGTACGGGTTCCGCACCGAGGTCCAGCTCAGCGACATCGAATTCCCCGGCATCGGGAAGATGAGCGCACAGGTGGACAACTGGTCGAGTGACGGCGACTACATTGTCGATTACAAGATCACCAACGCCGGGGCGCTCAGCTTCATCGTCAAGAGCCACGAGGCTCGTGACGACGACAGCGCACAGGTGGGGGGATTCTACGCCAACATGCTCGAACTCAACTTCGGCAAGCGGCCGGAGTTCGGGCACATCTGGTACACGGCGCCGCTGAGCGGGCGGGACCGGCAGAAGTACGGAAGCGAGTGGATCAAAAAGCCGGTGCGGTTCATGGGAGTCGAGGAGCTGCTGAGCTACAAGCCCGGCGGAGCAGGCTTCACCGTGCGCGAGATTGTCGAGATGCTCAAGCGGGGGTTCAAGGAGATCGAGGAAGGGAGGCCGCCGGCTGAAGTGGTCAAGGAGCTGCCACTTGCCGGGTTGCCGATGCTGGGCGGGCAGAAGTGCCAGATGTACTGTGATGTCAACGTGGTGTGCAGCGCCTTGGGAGGAGGGCAACAGGTGCTGGCCGCACATCAGGCGGGGATGCGGGCAGCGAGCGAGTACCGACCGTTCAGCGGGGCTTCCATCGCAAGCTGATGGACCCGCGCAAGCCAAGCGGCTGCATTGGATGCCCCCTTGCTGAGATTGGCAAGGGGTTCGTGCCGGGGTGCGGTGATCCGCGCAAGCAGTGGCGCCTGGGGGAGGCACCGGGGAAGGATGAGATTGTCGTCAGCCGCCCGTTCGTCGGGGCAGCGGGAGTGGAGAATGAAAAAGCGTTCCGCCAAGTGGGATCTCGACATGACGATTGGTATACCGCCAACGTCATCAAATGCAAGCCGCCGAAAGAGTGGGGGAGTGAGAAGGGGCGTGGAGAGGAGCGTAACCGTGATCTCTGGGCGCGGGCCATCAGACATTGCTCTCAATATCTCGAAGCCGAGGTTGCTGCATCAGGTAATCCAGGTCCTCCGCGACTCCTCATGCTTGGAGGCAAAGCACTTTGGCGATACGTTGGCGATGCGCTTGACACGGACAACAAAGGGAGGCCGTGTCCGCCGTCTATCACAAACTGGAGAGGGAGTCTCTGGCGACAGAGCGAGATCGCTGCGGCGAATCCCGGAGGGAGAGTCCAGTTAATCCCTGGAGTGAGCGTGCCGGCGCTCTCGTGGCCGGGCGACCCGTGGGTGATTTCAGCTCTCCACCCTGCGCACATCATCCGGGGGCAGTGGGAGCAGCGACCGGTGTTTGCGGAGGATATACGGAGGATTCTCCGCAAGCCGCCGGAGCGGGGGCGGTGGCCAATGGAGCCGCGGATGGTGGAGTCTCCGCGGATGGACGAGGTTGCGGCATTGCGCGGGCACGAAGTCGTGTTCGACGTGGAGACGGCAAGGCGCAACCCGCAGCAGATGTTCCTGCTGGGGCTGGAGGTGGACGACGGGCCGGTGTACGAGATCCCCTGGTATCCGGCGTGGATCGATCCGGTGCGGCGGGTACTCGAAGGCCCGGCGCTCAAGGTGGGGCACAACATTTTGTACGATCTCAAAGCATCGGCAGGGAACGGGGTGATCGTCGCACCACCGTTCTTCGACACCATCGTTGCCGCCAACCTCGATGAGCCCGACTTGCCGGCGGCGCTTGATGAGTGCATGAGCAGGTACGCAGCGTACTACTTTCAGTGGAAGGGACTCCCGGACAGCCCGGCGTTGCAGCGGGTGATTGGGCGGATACTCGGACTGCCGGAAGGGTTCAACTCGTGGTGGCATCTTTACAACTGGTTCGACATCGTGAGCACCAAGGCGTTGAAGAAGATTCTGCTGCCGAAGCTGGAGGCGGCGGGGCTGATGGACGAGTTGAATGTGACGATGGCTGCGTTGCCGCGACTGTGGTACGCTGAACGGGCGGGGATGAGGGCGGACAGAGCGGCTGCGCGGACGGTCGAAGCGAAGCTGCGGGAGGAACTCAATGGGTATGCGGCAGAGGCTCGGGCGTTGGTTGCTGAGGAGTGGGCGGCTCGAAGAGTGGAACCCCAGCGCGCCGTCGTTGCAGGTTTCGAGGGAGAGATACGCGAATTGGAGGCTCCAGAACCTGAACGCTGCGCTAAACACCCCTCGTACGATGGAATCCGTCCTCCACGCGCTGCAAAATGCAGCGTTTGCGCCGGGATCTTTGCTTCAGTTCCCGATACTGCCCGTCGAAAGTCAGGCGATCTCTGCGCAGCACGCACTAAGCAACTTGCTCGCCTCCGGGTGCTGGAGAGAGGATTCTCTCCGACTTCGGATGCCCACTGGCGCTGGTGGATCTACGAGATCAAGGGGTACAAGGTGCGGATGCGCACGAAAGGCGGGGCGCAGAGTGTAGACGACGACGTGCTGCGGATCATGCTCAACGAAACGGGGGACGAGGGGGTGAGGCTGAGGCTGAGGATCGCCAAGGTGCAGAAGCACCTGACCGGCTACGTGATCCCGATTACCACGACGGATCGCAAGCGGACGATCCTCGACGCGATGGGGTTGGCGCACCCGCCGTATAATTGTCACAGAACGTCGACTGGGCGTCTTTCGTCGGGGGGAGAGGAGGGCGAAGGAAAATGATGCCAGCAAACTTGTGTTGGATTTGGACGCGATCCATCACCAATGGATATGCGCAGCGTGGTGTCAATGGGCAACACTTCCTTTGGTTGCATGGCCAGATTAGAGATCGCTGTAAGCGCGGGCACTCTCCCCACCGGTACGTGTTTCGAGTCGATCAACACATTTGTTTGACTTGTGATCGCAACAGGATGCGGAAGAAGAGGAGGGAGTGGACAAGTGAAAGCAACCATCATTTGCAGCAAGTGTGCATTCGAGGTGCCGTGCAAGCACATCAGCGTTGAGCGAGTGAACAAGGTAACGCACCTGCACGCTCGGGATGGGCAAACGCTAGTGCTATGCAATATCAAATGGCTGGAGGACACCGATGGCAACACACATTAAGCACAGCACCAAGCCGCTCGTGTGCGGGGCGTGCGGAGAGGCGATCTTCGGCAAGTTGCGGAAGGTCACACCATCCGCTGCAACAAGCGAGATCGTTTGCGACACCTGCTACCAGGATATGAAGGCGATCCTCCGGCGGATGTATGATCACCGGATGACGCTGGAGCAGGTGGTAACGGCGATGCAGGTGCAGTCGGCAACGGCGAGGCTGGTGAAAGTGGCGATGGAAGACGTTGCTGCGTGAGCAAGCCGAAGTATGATACAATACATATATGGCGTTCAATAATTGTATCGTAGGTGGCGGCGTTCCTAACGCGGCAGGATACAAACGGTGCACAATGGCAGGTCGCCGATTGCTGGCGCATCGCGCGGTGTGGGAGTCTTCCAATGGCGCTATCCCCCCGGGGTGGCACATTCACCACATTTGCCGAAATCGTGCTTGTATAAGCATTCGACATCTGCAACTCGTCTCACCAAAGGATCACTTTGCTGTAGAGATACATGGCCATCGGTTTGGCGGGGGACGCACGCACTGCCAACGCGGGCATTCTCTCGTTGGCCACAATTTGTGGATTCTGAAGCACGGCCGACGCCGCTGTAGAATGTGTGCATACGCTATCCACAAAGCTTACTACTACAAATATTCTTCTCGCTGGCGTGGGGGCAAGTACCACCCAGAGAGGGGGGGGCAGTCGCGTTGAGCAGATCGTTCAACGCGCAGTAGACGGTCCCCGAGGAGTTGCGCCACCTGTGGATTCCACGAGTGGCCGGCAACGTGCTGCTCCAGGCCGACTGGAGCCAGATGGAGGCAGCGCTCACCGCCTTCTTCGCGCGAGACAGCGAGCGGATGGAGATCGTGTTGAGCGGGGGGGATCTGTACGCACACACGGCGGCCGCGCTCTACCGTGCCACCGAGCCGTGGAAGGTGGCGCAATGGAATGGGTGCCAGGAAGTGGAGGCGCGGGCGCTGCTCGCCAACTTGTTCGCTAATCCCACGAAGGAGAACGCCAAGGCGTTCAAAGTGGAGTTCCAAGGGGGGCTGGAGACGTGCCGGCAGGCGACCAAGCGGGCGGAGCTGGCGCTCGGGTATGGGATGCAAGAGAACAAAATGGCGCTACAATACGGGTGGAGTGTGGAATACTGCAAGCAGATGGTGAGAGCGTACCTCAACCGCTGGCCGGCGATTGCACGCTGGCAGCTTGAAACCGCGGAGCTGGCGTCAAGGCAACGCTTCCTCATCAACCCGTTCGGGAGGCGGCGCTACTTCTGGGCGATGGTGCCGAAGGATAAGCACGGCGAGCCGCAGTACGAGAAGTGGCCGGATCGAAACAAGGCGCTGGCGCAGCCTGCGCAGAGCACGGGGGGCGGGATGTTCAGGAGGGTGCTTGCGGATGCAGAGCTGCCGGAGCCGCCGCTTTACACGTACCAGCACGACAACTTTGTGCTGGAGGTGGAGCCGCAGGAGGCGCTGCCGACAGCGCGCCTGCTCAAGCGGTTGATGGAACGCAAGTGGCCGCAGATGATCTGGGACAAGTTTTATCCGAACGGATTTTGGTGCCCGGTGGAGTTCAAGGTGGGGAAGAGCTGGGGGGAGGGGGAAGTGATCGAGGTGGCAGCGTGAGCGACGACCGGGAGAGCATCGTTGTGGGCCGGGAGGATGCCGTTGTTGGCAAGTTGGAGCGCGAGAAGAGTATCGTTGAGTGGATGGACGAGATGTGCCTCCCCCGTCGCATCGACCGCATCGTCCCCGTCCAGTGGCGTTGCCTCGACTGCGGCAGCATCCTGAGCAAGTCGTGGTGCTCACGTTGCGAACAGCCGGCCGGATGATCGCCTTCTTCGACCCCCGCGTGTTCAACTTTGTAATCATGGGTCTCTATCTGCTGAATGCAGCGTGGTGGGGATGGCATGGAAAGTACGCCGACATGTGCTACTGGCTCTCCGCATTGTGCATCACGTTGACAGTCACGTTCGGGTACGAGAGATGATCGCAAGCAGCGGTATAGATCAGTAGTTGGATCATTGCACAATGACTGACTATCATCTCCCTCCCCCGCTCGACCTTGCCGCCATCGAGCGCGACGGCATCCCCGAGCCGAAGTGGATCGCCGAACCATACATTGCTGAAGGCGACCTCGTTGTCGTCGTTGCCGACGGAGGCAGCGGCAAGAGTTTCCTTGCGCTCGACATGACCATCGGCCTCGCTCAAGGGAAGGACGTTTTAGGGCGGCAGCCTGCCGGAGCGCGCACCGTGCTGTACATCGACGAAGACTCTTCCATCCCGCAGATCACCCGGCGGCTGACCGCGCTTGCGGCCGGGCGTGAGACCACTTTCGAGTCGCTGGGCGGCAAGGTTGCCATCTACAGCGGTGTCGGCTTCCGGATCGACGAACACGAAGGGCGTGCCAGACTCAACATGGCGCTCGCCCGGCACCGGCCGCAGGTGCTGATCCTTGACGCCTTCCGCGCTTTCCATGGACGCGGTGAAGAGAACAACGCCGAGATGGCGATGCTCATGCGCCACGTTCTCCGCCCTCTCTGCAACCAGTTCGGCGTCACCGTCATTCTCATCCATCACACCAACAAGGAGAGCGAAGAGAGCGCCACCAAACGCAAAGACGCCCGCAACGCAGCGCGGGCGACCCGCGGCGGGACCGAGATCCGCAACGCCGCCGATTGCCTCCTCTACATCGAACGCCGCGCCGGCAAGCCCACCGTCTACCTCGACAAGACACGCTGGATTGAGGATGCTGATCGCCCGGAGCCGCTCAACTTTCGCATCCGCAACGTCGATGAACACGGCGCGGTCAAAGTGGATATCATTCCACTGGAGCGGCAGGGTAAAGTGGCGAAGGCGAAGGAAGAGGTATTGGCGGCGCTGCCGAGGGATGGCGAGATGAGCACAACGGAGCTGATGAACACACTCCCGGGGATTGCAGCAGGGACGTACGGCAGGAGCACTCTGCTGCGGGGGCTGGAGCTTCTGGGGCAGGATGGTGCAGTCGCCCAGCGCAAGGAAGGCAAGGGAACACTTTGGAAGCGGTTGGTGGCGCCGGCCAGCTCCCAGGGTGCGGCCAGCGCCGACGAAGCAGTCACCTCCGAGGAGTTCGATGCAGCCGCACCGGAAGCGTAGGGTGGGCTGGGTGCGGGGAGATTGGATCAAGAGCCCCGCAACCGGCGTCGTGTTCATCATCACGGAGATCAACCAAGAGCGCAACGTGGTGGATCTGCTGATCGCCGGGGAGCCGGGGGTGGAGGCGATTCGCAACCGCATCTCAGCGCTGCGGACGGCGAGGTATAGGAAGATCAGGCGCGGGAGTGCGTGGCCTGGGTAGGCGGGTGCTCAGCGTCGGAAGCGGGCGACGCCCAGCATAGCAATTTGCTCCTCAAGCACGCGCTCCGCGGTCGTGATCCGCGGGTTGCTGAGGCGCTCGGCGGCGGTCTCGAAGCGGGCCAACGCTTCCGCTTCCGGCATGGTGCGGAAGGCGCGCGCTTGGGGGAGGAGCGACCGCGTGACCGCCTCGGCTTCGAGCAGCTCCGGCTGGAGTGCGTCGGCGAGCGTCGGGTCGTCGTTTAGCATGGCGAACATGTCCTCGGTGCGCCCCTCAAGCGCGAACCGCTTGATCGTCTGCCGGGCAACCTTGCGCTCCTCAGACCGGCGCTCAGCAGTGCGCCCGCGCGTGGCGATCTTCATCTCCTCAAGCGGGGTGCCGAACTGGCGGCGGATCTCCTGTGACATGGTGGTGACGGCCCGGGGACGCCCCCTCTCGTCAAGCTGAAGGGAGGCTTCAAGCTCGATGCGGCGGTCGGGATCGCCCAGCACATCGAGCGTGCGGATGAAGCGGTTGAGAGCGACGCCGCCCGGGACGAAGGGGGCGACATCGGGAGGGATGGACCACCACGGGAGATCCTCGGGTGCTTTGCCGCCGGCGAGCGGGGCGAGAGCGCCAAAGATGCGGCCCTTGAGGATCTCGCGCTCAAGGGGATCACGCTCATTGAACGCTCCAATCCCGCTGCTGATGAAGCGGGGGATCGGAGTGAGATCAGCCCCGGCGCGGCCGGCGAGGGACGCACCTCCGTAGCCGGTGCGGCGGAAGATGGCGAGGGCGCTCTCGACGATGCTCGCCGGGGCGGTTTTGGAGGCGAGATCGAGGTTGAACATCCCCGCGATGCTGTACTCGTCTTCGATGAGGTCGGCAATCTTGAGGAACTCGTCGAGCTGGTCGTCCTCGTCGTTCTCCAGCTTCTCCCGCATCCACGGCGCCATCCAGAACGGGCCGGCAACGATGTTGCCCATCACCATGGCGCGGGTGATCTTCGCCAGCCCCTGCGCGCGGGTCTCCGGGTTGCCGGCCTCGATGATCCACGACCCGAGGCGGTTTGTGGCCTGCACCGGGAAGTTGCTGAACATGGTGAGGAACTGGCCGCCGGGCAGGCGGTTGATCTGCCGGATGAAGGCGGGCTGGGAGGTGGAGAGGAAGAGGAACTGAGTGCGCTCGATCATCCGGTTGCCGGCGAGGACTGCGGCTTCGAGGACGCGGGTCTCGACTTGGGAGGGATCAACGCGGGTGACGATGCCGGCCTCACGCAGAGCCTTGGAGAAGCCGGTGCTGAAGGCATGGAGGCGGTTCCAGTATTCGACCCGCGCCATGACATCGATGTGGCTGACGGCGGAGTCCTTGGCGATGCGCAGGGCGCTCAGCATGTTGGGAGCGTTCGAGAGGCGGCGGAGAGTCTCCAGCTTCTGCCCCTGCGTTGCAAACTGCTCGAACGGCGTCACCTGCATCAAGATGTCGTCGCCGATCTCGTGGAAGAACTGGCGCCACTCGGGGGTGCCGAGGAGCTTGATCGCCGCCCAGGAGTCGCGGAAGCCCGCCTCGGGGATGGTGAAGAGGAACGGCTGCGTGAAGTTCGTGAGGGCGGCGCTGAAGTTGCCCAGCAGCGTCCCCTTGTACGCCATCTTGGTCAGCCACCCGGCAGCTCGGTGCAGGACAGGGAAGTGCGGCTTGTCACGCCCCATGATCACGTTGATGTAGCGGTGCATGGCGTCGCGAAGCTCGGGGCGGCCGACGCTGTACTGGGCGACTCGCCCGTTCACCACGTCCATTGTCGGCTCAAGGTGGATCTTCCGGGCGACCGGGGGGATGTACGACTCCAGCATCTGCACGAAGTCCAGCTCGTAGTCACCTCCACCGCGGCGCTCCTGGAAGAAGCGCACCCAGATGTCATCGGGGATCACCTTGGTGACGGCCTTGAAACGGTCGCGCTCGGACGCGAAGGCGGAGCGGAGCTGCTGGTAGAGTGTGTTGCGGGCGTCGGGGGTAGTGAAGCGCTCGTTGAACCCCGGGAACAGCACGTTCATCAGCTCGGTGAGGTCGTGGCTGACGAAGCGCTGCGCCTCCTTGCCAGTGACGGGATCGTTGCGGATGAGGATAAAGGGTTGCCCCTGCCCGGCGATCCCCGAGCCGTCGGGGGAGAGCGCGAGCATCCGCTCCAGGGTGTCCATCATCTCGGCGTGGTTGGCACGAATCCAAGGGGCAGCGCGCTCCAGCAGCTCCTCGCGCGCTTCGTCGCTCAGCGTCTGGCGGACGAAGTGGGTGGCGTAGGCGCTGAGGGTGCGGCCGCCAAGGTGCTTCTCGATGGCCTCCTGCGTAGGCTCCTTGCCGGCCATGATCAGCTCCTGCCCGGCGATCTTCTCAGCCTCCTTGCGAAGCTCGCGGATGAGGAGGACGCCGTTGCGCCAGTGTTCGCGGGCTTGAGAGGCGCGCCCGATGCGCTCGTGGCCGCGGATGTGCTTAAGCGCGCCCTCGACGACGACTTCTGCGTCGGGGCTGGTCTGGCGGGCGATTGCGCGCAGGCCGTCGTCGGTGAACGACTCCAGCTTGGCCATCTCGGAGACAGGGAGGACATCCATGATCTCCGCCATTGCAATGGAGGTGCGGCTGTAGCGGGTGATGCCGACTTGGCGCAGCGCGGTCTGGATGGCATCGGCCTTGGAGAGGTCGCGCTGCACGAGGCGCAGAGCGGATTGGATGGGCGAGTAGAACACCTCCGGGAAGATGTCGGACGGGGGGCGCAGGCCGTACAAGACTTGGCTCAACGTGGCGCGGGTGCCAAGGATGGCCTCGGCGATGCGGCGGTTGGTGCCGTACGAGCGGATCATATCGCGCTCGGTTGCGATCCAGGCGGTGTGCGCAGCATCGACCCGGCCGCGACCGGGACGGGCGGTTTCGTACTGGCGGCGGAAGGTCTTGAAGAGGCCCTCCGCAGCGTCGAGGCAGGGGACGCGAGCCATCAGGATGCTCCGGGGATCAGTAGATGATCACTGATCCAGTAGATAACTACTGATCTGCGGGATCGCATCAGCTACCCCCTCCTCGGCTTGCACCCGGGGATCTTCCCCTCGATGGCGTCGAGAGTCTGGCGGAGGCGCTGCCCCGGGGTGCGTGGAAGCATCGGCTGGTACTGATCCAAGGCGGCCTTCAAGGAGGGGAGGGTGTCGGCGGTGAGCACCCCGTCCGGCAGGCTGGCACGGTAGGCGAAGCTCCCCGCTCCGCCCCCCTTGAGGCGCTTGACGGCCTCGGTCCCGGCACGTGTTGGCGTAAGTCCTCCGGAGAGTTGCACTTGCTCGATCCCGGTGCCCCCCAGCTCCCGTACCCGGTTGTGGAGGGTGATGAGGAGGCGCTCACTTTGAGGCACAGGAAGGCGGTCGGGGACAACGGGCAGCTTCGGTGCCTCAAAACCGCGTATACGGCCCTCCACGCCACGATCTGCCAGTTCGCGGGCTCCCACCCTCAGCACCTCACGAAGCTCGCGTGTAGCCCCGCCAGCGAGGCGGCGCTGGGTCGCAGCGACGGGCTCAAGGATGCGGATGGCCTCGCGGCGGACAGTGCTCACCTTCAGTTCCGTTCTTGCCAGATTGAGGGCCTCCTCGCGGGCCGCGGCTCGGGCGGCCTTGACAGCAGCCTCCTTCTCCGGGCGTTCAAGGAGACGGGTGGCTACGCGCTGCTCCCGGGTCAGGCTGCCGGCAGTGGGGCTGATGGGGATGCGGGAGCGGAGGGGAGCGTTGCCCACGCCCGCATGGCCAGGTAGGTGCTCGAAGCGCTGGGCAGCCTTGGCAATGGCGCCGACCGGGTTGAAGCTCACCTTGTACCCGACGACGACAGTACTGGGCGGGGGGTCGGCAGCGAGCGGGGAGCGGTGGAGCGCCGCCGCAGCCCGGGCTTGTGGCCCAGCACCGCGGGCGGCGCGCACCGCGTTCAGCTCGTCAACACTCTCCGCCAGCTCCTTGCGAACGAAGGGGGGGAGGCTGCCGGGCTGCTCGGCTGCTTCGATGCGCCGCACCACGTCGTCGGCGTAGAGCATCATCCGGTTGCCGAGCGGGTCGGCTGCTTCGGCCATGCGGGAGGCGGCGTGGATGGAGCGGATAGTCACAGGCGTGGGGCTGTTGCGTGGGATCACCACATCCCCCGGGCTGAGCTGTCCGGCGCGCACGAAGTCGTCGCTTGCCCGGGTGAGGGTGCGGGGATCAAACTTGGTGGTCAGGTGGAGGCCGCCTGCCGCAGCTTCGTCGGCAAGGTCAAGCCGCCCAAAGAGGAGCTGTATGCTGCGCGCCTGGGTCGGGAAGCGAGTAGCCAATTCGTCCAGCGACTCCACCCCGGCTGTCTTGAGCATCTGCTGGGTGGCTCCAGCGAGAACGGCGCGCTGCTGGCCCAGCGATAGCCCACCCTCCGTCATCGCCTTCTCCGCTCCGGCGATCACCGCCTCGGTGTGCACCGAGCCGAGGAACTGGGCGGCGACGCGATCCTCAACGTGGATAAGGCCCTCGGGGGCGGCGATATTGACCGCCTCCGTTTTGAAGAGGCGCCTTTCCAACCGCGTGGGAAGCACCATGCCCGAGGCGCGCAGGCGTTCACGGATGCGTCGGATGCCGGCAGCAGTTGCCTCCCCCGCCTTGAGGATGATCTCGTCCGGGGACGCTCCCTCTTGCACCGCCAGCATGTGCTCCCGGATGCGCTGCTCGGGAATGCCCAGGCGTTCAAGCTTGCGCAGGAAGGAGGCTTCGTCAACAGCCGCAGCGAACTCGATGCTGGCGCGCCGGACGGCTTCGCCTTCCGCTGCTGCTTCACCCAGCCCCTCTGCAATCTCCTTCTTCCCCGCGGCCGAAGCTGCCGCGGTCACAGCCGGGCGCTCCATGCTCAACCCGGCCATGAGTGAGTCGTTGGCAATCTCCCCCGCCACCCGGGCAGCCCGCTCGCGCAGGAGCCGCGGGAGGCGGAGCGCTCCAAACGCAGCGTCGATGGCCCCCGACCACAGCATGACCCGGGCTGCTTCAGCCATGAACGGCTCTCCTGCCTCCACCCGCTCGGCGATCTCACCGGCCGTGAACGGAGCGCTGAACCCAACAGAACTCATCACCCCGCGGAAGAAGAAGCTGTCGGTGAATGCGTTGACGGCAACCGCCCCCGCCTTGCCGCTCATCAACGCCCGGCCGACGCCTGCGCCTGCGCCCGCAAGCCCGCGCCCCAGCGGCCCGCCGGCAGCGAGCGCGAGGATGCCAACCGGCGAGAGGGCGCTGTCGAGGAAGCTGAGGATGGGTTCGGGGATGCTCCCGCGCTGCTGCTCGTCAAGCGGCGCCTCGAACGGGTCGAACCCGAACTTGCCGATGCGGCGGTAGTGAGAGGAGCGCAGGCTCTGCGCCTCCGGGCTGTCGGGCAGGCCGGTGCTCTCAGGGCGGTAGCGGCGGCGGAGAGCCTCGACGATCTCCTCGTTGCTCAGACCAATGGCGCGGAGATTCGAGACATTCTTGACCGCTGCGATGCGGTCTTCGGGATCGATGGGCATAGGCTACTCAGCGCGGGTGGCGGGCGCGCTTCACTTGCTGGTCGATGATTTCTTGTTCCTCGGGCGTAAGCGAGAGGCCGAGACGCCGCTTGCGGTTGGCGCGCTTGCGGACGCTCTCCTGCCCGCGGGCCTGCTCAGCGCCTGCTTCCCGCTTGAGCCCAACGCTGCGCTCCTTGGTGATCTTCTGACGGATGGCAGCTTCGCTCACTTGGAGATCCGCGGCAAGCTGGCTCACGATCTCGTCCGTCGGCTCCTGCTCCCCGCTGAGGATGCGCCCGATCACCACATCGGCGTCGAACTCCTCGGCCGACGCGCCGGGCTCGGTAAATGCTTCGTCAACGAGATCCTCGTCGCCTTCCTCGGCTCCCTTGGTGGGTTCCACGCCGCCCAGCACCAGCTTGCGGATCTGTTCGTCGTACTCGAAGAGATCGTCGAGTGCCGACTTCTCCTCGGCGAGTGAAACCGCATCGGGGAGGGGATTAAGCGGGCTCTTCTCCCGCACTTCGAGATCCGCCAGCCGCTTCTCCTGTGCGTTCGTCAACTCCTTGCCACCTGCTTTCTCAGCAGCACTCTCCTTGCGCTTGAGATCATCCAGCTCCTTGCGGTCGGCGACATTGCGCTGCAACTGCTGGTAGCGTTCGTCGCGCTTGGCGGTGCGCTTCTCGTCGCCCAGCTCAAGCAAGAGCTGCCCGCGCTGGAAGGAAGTGAGGTCGTCCCCCTTCTTGAGCTTCTCAAGCGACATCTCCGCTTCGCTTACCTCTGCTTGCAGCTTCCGCATCCCGAGATCGCGGCTCGCCTTCTTGAACTCAGCGGCTTCCTTGGCTATCTGCGGGTCGGTCTCAAAGCCATACTCGGCAGCCACCGCCCCTTGGAACACCCGCTCATCCACCGGCTGCCCGGTCGTCTCCATTGAGTTGCGGTTCAGCTCGTCGCGCAGCCGGGCGAGCTTGCTTGCGGGGGGCGCTGCGGCTGCGATCTTCAGAGCAGTTGCGGTATCTCCCGCTGCAAGCGCCTTCTGGAGCTGCTGCTTCTGCTCCGGAGTGAGTTCGTTCTTCTCCTCGACATCCTGCTGAGTGCCGAGGATCTCGCGTTGCGTCCCTGCTTGGAGACTGGCGGTGCGTGCTTTCTCGCCCGCTACTGCCGGCGCCTCCTCCGGCACTGCGCTCACCGGGAGGCCCATCTCCTTTGTAAACACATCCCGGTCGATCAGCCCCCGGTTGAAGAGATCCGAGTAGATGTTCGCCCTGTCGCGCCGTGCCTGCGCTCCCATCTGCTCGGCAAACTGCTGCGCGTCGCGGCGGAGGTTCGCCGCCTGGGTCAGCGCCTGGAGGAGGATCTGCCCGACCTGAGCGCCAGTGTCTTCGCCGTTTGCCATTGGATGATCTCTACTGGATCAGTAGATATCTACTGATCGTTAAGGTTGCTGCGGGCCATAGAAATCGGGTGTACCCGGGACGTTGTTGTTCGGCTGATTGATCTGCGACCCCGGTGTCTGCTGCGCAGCCCCCAAGTTGAAGAGCCCGCCGCTGAGTCCGGCGAGCGCGGGAGCCGCCTGCGTGAGCGCGCTCTGCTGCTGAGGCTGCGGCCCGGCCGACCCCGTGATGAGCTGGAGTATGTATGGGAGCAACGCCTGTGGCGAGGTGCGGATGAACTCCGCAAGCTCGCGGTTGATGGCATCTTGCTCGATCTGGCGCGGGAGGCCGGCAGCGCCAAGGAGCCCGGGGAGCTGACCCGCCGCCTGAAGCTGGAGCTGCGGCCCAGCAAGGGAGAGCTGGGCGGCGAGGGGGGCGGCTTGCGCCTGCTCGGACGCGAAGATGTCGCGGGTGAGATCGCTCTCCCGTTGAATGCGCCCGGTGCTGAAGAGGGTGCCGCCCAGTGACTCCGACTCCCGCAGCGACGACTTGCCGAGTTCAATCTGCCGCTCGACGAAGGGGCGGCGGGCGGTCTCGAACCGGGTGAGGAGGTCGGCGCCAAAGTTGGGGTCGAAGAACCCGGCGAGCGTCTGCCCGGCGCTGGGGATGAGGCCGAGGATGTTCTGCTCGCCTTCGCCGAGCGGGGCGGAGAGATCGCCCTCGAATCCCGGGATGCCCCCCGCGATGAGACTCTGGAACAGTTCCAGTCCCATCCGGTTGGTGCGCTTTGTGGATTGAATGGGGATCGCACTCTTGGGCGCCTTGCCCATGGCGCTCCCCACAATGGCAGCTCCGCCTGCGATGAGTGCAGCGGTGGTTACCGGCTCGATTCCCCCTCGGATCTCCGGCACGATCTCCCCGCTCGGGAAGACTATCCAACGCCGCTTACTCATTTGCCGACTCCCACCGCAAGCAGCATCCTTGCGCTGGTTCAAGGTGGAGCAGCTTCCGCTCCTTGTCGGTGTAGATGTCATTGAGTGATTCGACTTTTCCAGGGATGGGCCAGAACAAGCACTCCTTCGCGAACACTCGACGCTCCGCAGGGCTCAGCGCCACTTGCAACTCGGGGCCGAACAAGTCAAGCATCAGCGCGCACCGCTTCCCCGTCCAGTACCGGCAGCGCCCCTCGTTCTCACCGCGCCCGGGGAAGAGGCCGTGCGTGTCGCAGCAGCCAACTCCATCGCATGCTTTCCACTGAGTCAGCCGCCACATTCTCAGTCTACCACGGCAAGAAGCTGATCGGGCTCGACCACCCGGCACGCCTCGTCGGCCAGCGGCTCCCCGGCGGCGAAGTTGACAAGCACCCGCTTGGGGGGCTCCTCAAACGCCCGCGCTGCCTCGTGCCCAACCGCCAGCACCTCCGCGACCCGCACCCGATCAGGGACGTGATCCCCCGTTTGGTAAGTGTCCCGCTTCTCAGGGGCGACGATCAGCCCCTCCTTCCTCCGATTGAGCGCCGCGCTCTCGCTCTCCGGCAGGAGGCGGATCACCATCTGGTTGCTGCGGGGCCTGAGCTTCAACGTCCACCTCCTGATGTGGTGATGTAAAGCACAATATCGCGGATGGCGAAGTCGGTCGCCACCCCGCTGATGCGCACCTGCAACCGCTGCCCCGCCACCCGGCCGAAGAACGACTTGGTGCGCACGCCTCCGCCCACGACGCTGAGCGTCTGAGTGTCGAAGGTGGTATACGAGTTGCCCTCGTCGACGCTCACCTCGCACACGACGCTGGGCACCGCGCCGCCGAGGTCCTTGTAGATGATATCCACTTGATCCAGCGTCTTCCAATCCTTTGCGCGCAAGGCACGGATAGGCTGGCGATTCTCGTCGAACGACACGCTCTCAAGGTCGATGGCGGGGAGATCGTAGAACCATGCCACGTTGGCGGGGACGTTGAAAGCGTCTGCGTGTGTTGCTGGGTCGAAGCGCAGCGTGCGCCCGTAGGTGGTTGAAGCACCCACGTCCTCCCCCGCCTCTCCGACGATCATGCTCAGTTTGCTCGACACCGCGCTCATGTCATCGTAGGAGAAGGAGGCGGTGTCGTATGTGAGCCCCATCGCCCCGGCGGAGTCGTACGTGAGCCCGACAACGGAGGGGAAGGCTGCCGATGCCCCCATCTCAGCCGAGAATTGCCAATGCCACCATGCGTTCAGCCGGTAGTTCCACACCCACGCGTCCTTGGCGAAGCGATCCTCTCCCATCGGGATGAACCAAACCACCTCGCCATTCTCCGGATCGTGAAGCGCGTGCGTCTGTGCAAGGCGGTCGTAGTTGATGCCGCCCAGCAGAAGCTCGCGGATGGGAGAGGCAAGGGGCTGCGGAGCGCCCGTGGCGTCGAACGTGTAGAAGTCATCGCTGCCGAGGAACGCATCGAAGGAGCCGAGCTTGGCGAGCGTCCCGGGAGCCCACAGCCCGACGCCGGCGGTGTTGATCGTCTCGTAACGCACCGGCTGGGACGCCTGTCCGACCGGCGTGCCAACGATGATGCTGCGCTCCTTGTACACGGTGAACCGGCGATTGACGCTGAGGCCGGTGATGGGGAAGGGATCGTCGCGGAGCTGCGTCTGCACCGATCCCACGCCGGTGAAGGTGTTGAACGTGCCGGGCGCGCTTGATTGGATCTGATTGGCGACGAAGCCGGCGCCTGCGTCTTGGTAGGCGAGGAAGGTGCGATTCTGGTACTGGATCACGTAGCGGCTCTTGTTCCCACCGAGCGGCTTCAGATTGACGCCGGGATCGTAGTACACGTTCTCGTTGACCCCATTGACGAAGATCGGCTTGCTCAGCACCGTTGCCGAGTCCCACGGGTTGAGGTCGTTGCCAAGGAGCACGCCGTTTGCAACCGCAAGCCCTGCGTCGCTGGCGATGGCGTCCCAGGTGGTTCCGTTGAGGAGACGGATCTCCCCGAGCGTCCCGGTGCTGCGGTTCTTGATGCGGAAGAGATCGGCGCCGCCATTCTCGTAGCGGGCGGCTGCGAGCTTGATCACCGGATCGTTGTTGGGGCGGTTGGCGAATGTGGCAAGCCCGAAGCGCGGGCGCATGAAGCCGCGGCGCACCTGCACGTTGCTGAGGTTGGGGGCGGCGCGGGGGTCAAGCTGGTTCGCCGGGAAGTCGGAGTTCATCCCGGCGGTGATCCCCAGAGCGCTGAAGCGCATCCGCGGCATAGGTCACTCCCGGTGCATGGTCCACTGGACGAACTTGCCGGCGAGGAGGATGAGGATCATCCCCGCGACGATGCCACTGACGAAGGCCGCCCCGTACGCGACGGGCGCCCCGCCGTCGAAGCACGACTTGAGCGCCTGCTCCGTCGTGAGACAGACGTAATCGGGCGGGCAGTTCTCCGGGAGATCGACAGGATCGCGCTTGAACCAGCTCATCCCTTCCCCTTTCGCTTGAGGAGATCAAACATCCGCTCCGCGTCCTTGTCCTTTGCCGCTTGCTTCGCCTGCTCACGGAGTTCCTCCGCGTGGCCGGCGCGCTTGCCACGGGCACGAGCCCACAGGAGCGCGAAGACGCCTGCGATCCCTTTAAGCAGGTTGGGTGGGAGGCTTACCATTGCCACCTCCGTTTACGCCGTTGACCGCGGCAGCGTTGGCGCGGTGCTCGGCTGCATTGCCCCAGGTGAAGATCGCCTTGATCGCGGTGCCCAGGGCGCCCACAAACATCGCCCACTCAGCAAAGCTGGCGCGGGGGGAGGTCACTGGAGCGAACAGCGCAACACTAGCGGTGCTGAATGCGCTCAAGTAGATCCCCACCGCGAGCGCAAGCTTGCGCTGGTGAGTTAGCCATGGCATTCCACCATTCGGTATCAGGGTCATCGTCGTCCTCCAGATCGGGAAGCATAACGGGGCGCCGTGGTGTACTCCTTCTCGGCGTAGCGGGTGCGGTAGTGGCCGGCCCGCTTCCAGAAGGGGATGAGAGTGGGGGCGCGGAACTCATCGGGAGCCACCCACATTATAACAATCCCCGGCTGCCAGTCGCGCGGGGCGATCTCGTTCATCCGCTTGTAGTGGGGCGGGTTGTTGCTGAGGTGCCCACACTCGGTCCAGCAGCGGATGCCGTCGAAGCTGGTCTCGTACACCTGCCCCATGCGATGCGAGTGGCCGGAAGCACCGCTCATCTTCCAGCGCCGCAGCTCCTTGCGGGCGGAAGCGCCGCTTGCTTCGAGCACGGAAGCACCATGAGTGGCGGCGAATCGGCCGCCGGCAAACAACATGTACCCTTGCTCGACGTGCTTCCACTTTGTCTCCTTGGCGCTCAGGAGTTCATCCCACGACAGTCCACGGAAGTCGGCGAGCGCGGGGATTCGATGAATGAAGTTGGTGATGAAGCGGTCGTCGTGGTTGCCGGGGATGTTATAGCGGGAGGCGCCGGGCGTTGCGTCGTTGAGTTCCAGCGCGAACCGCAACCAGTCGTTGCATTCTCGCTGGAGTTGCCCAGGCTCCTTGATCAGGTTGCGGGCAAAGTTAGATGCCCACGGCATGTCGAGCACGTCGCCAAGGCAGGTGACGATGTGCGGCTTGAAGTCCTCCAGCACCTTGCACGCAAGCTCGCAGGCGCGCAAGTCGCGATCCCCGCAGTGTGGATCGGGGATGAGTGCCACTCGCTTGATCGTCGGGGTCATCGGGGCTCCGCTTGAAGCTGGATGCTGATCTCAGTCGTCATGCCCCCCGCGCTGGTGACTTTGGCGTAGCACTTGTCGCCGGTGGTTGCGCCGTCACCGGAGAGAAACACCTCCTTGCCGGCGTTGGCAGGAGTCACGGATTGAAGCGCCACCCGCCCCGCCCCCACGCCGCTCACAACCGTCAGCGCAATGTTCCCGGCTGCTTCCGCTCCGTTGTACACCGCTACTGTAAGCGTAGCACCCGCTCCCACGTCCGCTTGCACCGTGAGTCGCGTGGCGGCAACGTCGAGCGGGAAGATGTAGGCTGCGGCTGCGGTGCCTTGGGCATACACGCTGGTGGAAGCAACGGAGGGGATGTAGTAGGTGAGCATCTCCCGGCGCATGTCGTCGCGATTGCCAAGGACGGAGTTGGCAAGGTCGGCGAGGTGCTGGTTGAGGGCATCGCGGAAGCGCTTGATCCACGCGAGAATCCCCTCGTTGGAGCTGGGGGCGTCCGGGAGGGCGAAGCCTCCTTGCGTGACTGATGGCTGCGACATGAATCACACGGACGCGAGCTGGAAGTGCGGGCGATCAGTCTTCTTCTTCGGCCAGCGTCCGCCCCACACGAGGCCGAAGGATTCACCAAGGTGGCCGACAGCCTCCCACGGCATGTCGTTCCACGTCACGCGGCCGTCTTCGTGAAGCCGGGCGATGTCGAACGCATGGCCAAACTCGTGCTGGCTGGTGCCTGGGACAGCCCATGTGACAATCTTGCCCGGGGTGGTGCGCCCCTGCTCCCACAACACCTGCTGCTCCTTGAGCGTGCGCCGGCCTTGAGCAATCGTCAGCCAGATGCGGTGCTGATAAGAGACTGCGCCGATGAGCCCCCACGCAAGCGGCTGGAGGCGCACGGAGAGCCCGGCGATGCGTTTCGTGGATGCTGCGAGCTGGGAGTCGAAACTCATCTAGGGCGACGCAGCAGCCGATCAAGCTTGGCATCCATGCCGGAGAGCTGCCCCTCAATCCTTTGCAGATCACGGATGTGATCCGACTTGAACTCGAAGGTGGTGGATGCCCCCCACACCGCGCCAGCAACGAGCGCGCTCAGGGTGAGGAGCACCGCCGCTTGGCGCCATGTGAGATCGCCGTTCATCACTCGCATCGGTCACCAATCCCGTCGCCGTCCGCGTCCGCTTGCGTGGGGTTCATGCGGGGGATGCAGTTGTCGAACAGGTCGAAGATGCCGTCGCCGTCGGTGTCTTGGTTGTTAATCGTGTTGACGAACGGCAGGGGCGTGGCGAAATCCTGATACGGGAGCCGCCGGACCTGTGCGCCGGATACCCTCGCTCCAACTGGTTGGCCGCTGTTGGTCACGAAATCGCGCCCTTCTCCGACAGGTGCGTTTCCGAACCCACCAGGAAACCCGATGGCGTCGGAGATTGAAACCGTCCCGGCTCCGATTGTCAGTGTCGTCCCGGCGCAGGTGAAGCCAGTGCATTGCTCCGCCCCCGTAGGAACGCCAGTGATTGCATTGTGATCTTCTGTGATCGTTCCAGAGTTCTGATCGAAGACGATAATCTCCGTGCCCGCCGTACCCTCTTCATTGCCAATGATCCAGTTGTCGCGAGCCAGCGCCAGTCCGCCCGTGGCTCCTTGCGTGCGCAGGAAGCGGTCGAAGCCTGCTGGGGTGCTGAATCTGGCCACCATAGTGTTGTGCAAAAACTGCGGTTGCGTCGTAATTTGCGTACCGTCAACAACAATAGCGTTTCCAGTCACTCCCCAAAGCACGTTGTCAGTGAACTTCGGAACTTGAGTTGACCACGCCACATCCGTGCCTGACGCGATCCACCGCAGCCCAACGCCGTTATTCTCCGTGACCATCCGATCAATGACCCAGATGTTGCCTCGGTATTCGAGTGCTCCAGTTTCACCGTGCAGGCGGAGCATGTTGTAGCAGACGTTCTGGTAAAACTTGTACGGCCCGTTCGCGCAGCCGTCGCCGTGGCCGGCGAAGTTGTTTATCACCGAGATCACGGACGCGGGAGAGCCGTGCGCAGCGCCGTCGATGGAGTCGCCGTAGGCGATGAATCCCACGTTGAAGGCAGCGTTGTCGCGCACCACTAGACCGGCGCCGCTGTAGGTGTGGGCGTTGGCCGACCCCGCTTCGCCGAAGTGGATCGCGTTCGAGCTCACATTCCAGATCAGGTTCCGCTCGACCTTCAACCCATCGACGATAGAGGCAAAATCGGTGTGCCTCGCCAGATCAATCGCGAGCCCCTGGAACCCCTGTGAGTTGTCCGTCGAGAGCGGCCCCGGTTGGTAGTAGATGATGTTGTCGCTGATGTCGCTATCAAGCAAACCGCTGTTGATTTCAATGCCAACATTCTTGGTGCCACGAATCCGGTTGCCGAGGATTTTGATGCCAGTTATGTTGGGTACACCAGCGGTTTGGTCAGTGAAGATGCCATGACCATCCGCCATTGCGGTGCCCACGAAGCCGATGTTGTGGATGAAGTTGTTCGCAACGGTGATGTTCTGGCATGGGGGATCGGAGCCATCGAGCAGCACTATCCCGTTTGTGCCTCCGTCCATAACTTCATTCCATTGGAAGTCGAAGCCCTCCGTGGAGTCGGCCACCGGGTTTATGCCACCGCAGTTGATCGTATGCAAGTCGCTGAAGCGCGTGAAGCGGGCGTAAAGTCGCGCTCCATCGTGGATGACAAACTTTGGCATGAACAAGATATTGTTGTCATTGGCGGCGATAACTCCAATCGACGCGGCTTCGATGATGGAGTAAGTGTCACCAGCAGCAATACGCTGGTCGAACAGATTGTCGAAAGAGTAGCCCCGCCGACCATCCCAAGCGCCAACAGCGCCTAACCCAGTCCGGCTGCTGTTCGCTCCGGTCGCGTTCGAGCGAACAATCTGGTAGGCCTCGGTCGCGCCACCGCCGACGCACCCTCCGACGGAGTTGTACGCCTCTTTGAGCGTGACCGAGGTATCGCCCGCCACAGCCACAATCTCTCGCCAGCAATCATCTGAGGCATCGCTGTTGTACTTGAAGAAGTATCCCGGTTCGGCGTTATCGGCCCCGGCGATGGCATTCTCCTCCCACAAGGAGCTTGTGCCAGTGATCGCCGTACCGGTGCCGGCGGCGGTCGATCCGCTCCCGAGGTCGCACGTCCGATTGCTGCTGTTGACGCCGTAGCAGGTGATGTCACTGTTTTTGTGCGCGTCATTTGTATAGTCGAGGCGGATGCAGCCTGGGTCGGCGTCGCAAGGAGCAACGGCGGCGTTGTTCTCGGCGATCCTCCACCACTCCTTGATCCGGCGACCGCTCGTGAAGATCAAGTCGTATCCGGCGAGCTGATTCTTCGGGAAATCCTTGCTGCCGACGATGGCGATGTCAGTCGCGTCCATCGCCCCCTGCCCGATCACCCGGCGCACTGTACCACTGTGAATCAAGCGGCCCTGCGTTATCAACGTCCCGCCGCTCAGTACCTCGATCACGTCCGTCGTCTGCTCGCCGCTGGTGATACTGGCACTCAACGTGTTGCCCCCGCCGAGGATCAACGTACCCCCACTCTGGACTTGGATGCCACCTGGGTTGGCCGCAGCGTTGCCGCTCGCCCCGGTCGTGAAGACGTTGCGCGCCGGAGCTGTCAGTGTGCCGGTGTACCCACCGCTCAAATCGAGCGTCCCATTCGCGCCGATTTGCACGTACCCGCAATCGATAGTCTCGTCGCTCGGCTTGTTGTTCATAATGCGGTGAGTGATGGTGCAAGTGTCGGCTGAAGTCGGGATGACGCCACCGCACGAGGTCCAGACGTTCGTATCTGTCGCTGGGTCCATGAGGCCAGCCTTGACAGTAGCGCAAGCGTTGGCTTCGGCCCGTTGGGTGGCGAATGCGAGAACAATCGACAGAGCAAGCAGCAGCCGCCTCATGGCACCACCAGACAACGCACGCCCGTCGAGTCAACGACAGCGAAGAAGCCCTCGCATGCATTGGAGCCGTCGGTGGCCAAAACGTAAGCAACGGTGCCCGGCGAGGCATCATCCGGGATGCTGGTCACCCGCGGCACCGCGAACATCGCCGGGACGCCGGGCTCCTGCGTGTTGTAGGCATCGCCGGTCTCGCGGAAGCCCGGGCCGCGGGTGGCGGCGAGGGTGAGCGCGAACACGAGGCCGGTGACGAATCCGATCCAGAACCTGCGCATCATGCGATCTCCTTGACGCTGAAAATGGCTTGCTCCTTCGTGGTAGTGTTGCCGTGGATGGTTGCGGTGTTGGCGCCTCCAGCACTAACGCGCCACCTGATCCCGAACGATTTGGTGCCTGACCAGCCAGCAACGAGTGCGTGAAGTGGCAACATGACAATGGTGTCATTGCCCACAATGGTGCGTGTTGAACCGCGTGCGATCACAACCGGAATGCCGTCCGGGTCTTCAACTATCTCTATGAAGAAATAGTGGAAGCCGCCGCCTCCGCTGGCTGAGCAGGGGAATACTGCATCGAGCGACACCTTTGACGCGGTTCCGTAGGTGAGCGTCACGTTGAGGTGCTTCAAGTCAGCGGGAATCTCTGTTGTTGGATCAGTCGGTATTGTTGAATCGTTGGCGGTGAGGCGCTTCTCTTGAGAGAACGCGACTCGTGGCGGCTTGCTGACGATCCCTCGCAAATCCTTGTACAGGTACGACTTGGTGCCTCCGCCGTCAGCTTCCTCGAATACAGTCGAGGTGGCGCGCACGAACAGATAGGCAAGCGGAAATGCAGTTCCAGGGATTGCAGGCGCGGTTGGCGATCCAGCGGGCGTCCCCTCCACCTTGGTGAGTGTGGTGCCAGCAAGGTAGAGAAGATCAATGCGCGGATTGGTGGCGTCCGCGGCCGCGAGCGCGAAGTCGGCGTCCCCGGCGTACTCGCGCACCGTGCCGTCGATGTCCACGTACAGCCCCCCATTGACATTCACTTTGAGGGTGGCGGCGGTGGTGGGCGACTTGACGCGGAACGCCATCACGCCGCGGGTGCGGAAGGTGGTTGCGAGTACGGCGAGGAAGTCGAAGTCGAGGAGGAACGCCCACGCGGTTCCGTTGTGGAAGTAGGTGAGCCCGGTGTCCTCCTCGTAAAACACGAGGCCGTTCGGGTTGTTGATCTTCGCGGAGTTGTCGACACCGCCCTCGTGCCCAGCGGTGCCGGGGAGGATGTCAGTGGTGCGGGCAACGAACTGCATCGCGGCGCGCTGAGCAGCGGTGCCTCGGCAGATGCGAGCCGAGCCCATGCGGTGCTCGCCAGCGAACGCCTCGGCGGTGGTGCGATCCCAGTGATGCTCCGGATTGCCGCGCTCGCTTGCGTCGGTGCGAGTCTCGCGGATGCGGTCGTCGGTGAGGCCCAGCGACTCGCTCCCGGGAGGGGCGGTTTCGTAAGAGGCACCCCAGGTTCGGACAGGCAGCGGCATTGGTCAGATCCCCAGGTCGTGGTCGCGGATCATCGCCGGGTGGGGGCGGAGACCGCGGGTGCGAGGGTTGCGTCGCTCGTGCTCAGTCGGGGCGCGCTTGCGGGTGATCCAGCGATCAAACTTGGCTTCGGCGCTGTCCGCCTTCTCCTCGTTGTCGAGGGAGTCCCAGGCGAAAGATTCAGCGAGGAGAAGGAGGCCGGCTTCGTAGCTTACGCCAACCTCCGGGGATTGCGAGGAGGGAGCGGTGATTGCCGCGGGATCGAGGTAGCTGAGGATGCGCACAGTGGTGTTCTCCGTCGGCTTCCTCCACACGGAGAGGACGCGGTTGTAGGAGGTCCAGAGAGTCACCTGATCGGCGCTTCCGGTCGCTCCGTCGGCGCGGGTCTTCTCGAACGCCTCGATGGCGCTGAAGTTCATGGGGATCTCCCCGGTGCGGTTCACGATGTCGACGATGGCATACAGCCGGCCGGAGGCAAGAAGCGTGGCGTAGGTAACGTCGTCCGTGTTGGCCGGGATCACGTAGTCAAAGCGGCTCTCAAGCTGCGGGATGCGGACGCCAAGCCCCTTGAGACGGTGGGCAAGCTCGACGGAGCCCGCGAAGAGGAACTCGTGGATGCGGGCCGAGGCGTCCGTGGTCAAGCCGAGATCGGTGCGGTTGCCGAGTCGGTAGGTGAGCGTGTTAGCAAGCGAGGCGTAGGTTGACATCAGAGATCCTCCTCCACGGTGAGATCGTCGGGGAGAGGTTCGGCAGGGAGCGCATTGTGGTGAAGCTCATCGACATCATGCGCCGCAACGAGCAAGCCCTCGTGGGGGTGTGGCCAAGCTGGCCGAGTAAGCCCGCTGCGAGGCAGGTGCTCCCTATTGACAGCATCAGCATACCATGGCTCCCCCACCGCCGGGTGGTTGCCGGGGACGCGAGAATCATACACGTTCATCACCGGGCGCACATCTTGCTCCGTGTCGAGGTTGATGGCGGTGATCTGCGTGTGCTGCTCGGGATTCTGGAAGTGCTCAGCGGTGATGACGAAGCGGCTGCCATTGAAGAATGGCTTGGGCTGGATGTCAATGTCAACGAGCGCCGTTTCGAGATTGGTGAATTCCCCTTGGCTCACATTCACCGGCCCGAGCTTCAAGATGCTCTCTCCGTTTGAACGCTGCCAGTCCACGGTGAGTGTAGGCGGAGTTCCGCCAAGCGGAAAGTCGCTCACGGCGCGCACACGAAGCTGAGCACGGCGAATGTGGTTGGCGCCGGGGCTGGCGACAACGAATGGAGAAATCCCGAGGATGAGAGGAGAGATTACTCCGGCGCCGGCAATGCCAAGGACGTACGAAGCCGCGTCGTCCGGGGTGTCGATGTCTTCGTCAACCTCGCTCCACAAATTGACGTGTCCTGCGCTACTGTCGAACCACTCGGCGGGCACAGTGATGTCGCTGATGGGAACGTATGTGTGGGTGATAGGCATGATCAGTCGATATACACGTTGGCTTCGGCGCCGGCAGGGAGGGTCACTTCGATGTAGAAGCCGTTGACAAACGGGACCGGGAAGCCGACGAAGCCTTCCGTGGTGTTGGTTGCGGCGACGATCTGCGGGATGATGATCGCGTTGCCGACGAGCTGGCCGTTGCGGATGCGGATGTCGGCGGAGGCGGCTGTGCCGCCGCGGATCAGCACTCCAGTGATGCGCCCGCGCTGACCGGCCCGGAGCGGGCCGCTGCCGCTTACCGGAATCGCGCTGTTAGGGATCGGATGCATTTACGCAGCCAAGCGATCAACCGCTGCCACCAGCGGAGGCGGGCGGGAGGCTCCGAATGGATACGCCCGGGGAAGCGTATTCGCATGACCTATTATCGCACACCGAGGCGGGTGAGCCGAGTGGTTGTGCTGGTCGGGGGAGGGGGAGCCGGAGCGCCTCCACCAGCGAAGCCAAGGTTCATCAGCCAGAGCAGCATCAGAACCACCCCGCGCCGAACCAGCCGATGCCGGTTGTGGAGGGAGCGGCTGGGGTGTTGCCGTGGGCGGAGAAGATGACGAACTCCTGGGCCGCATCGGCGTCGTCCATTCGGCAGGTGAAGCCGTCGGAGTCGGGCATGGACTGCATCCGCATAAGCCCTTCGATGGCCCCGGTTGTGTCAGTGATGCGCGCATACACCGCGTCGTGCTCGATAGCGGTGTTCTCTTCCATGTTGAGTGCGCCGTTGTTGCTGGCGATGGATAAGCACTTCTCGTCCGTCGTGGAGGTTGCGCAGCCTATCGAGAGTTTGCCGTCACTTACGGCCGTCCCAGCAGCAGGCTCTGGCTGGGAGATGGAGAAGAAACTCACACCGACAGGCGCGAAGCCGAAGCCGCTCTCCACGATGTCCGTCGTTGTGTCGGTCTGCGTCAGGAGGCTGCCGATGTGATGGCTTCCGCCCTTAATGCACATGCAGAAAGAGTGCCTCTGCACAGCGGTCGCTTCGAGCACGTTGATCGTGAAGCCGTCAGACGCGCTACCGACGAAAGTGGCACGGCGATTTGTGACAGCGGCTCCCGCCTGAGCCATCGTCGCCAAGCACTCATCGCCCCGCGTGTACTCGTCCACATCGGCAGTCGTCGAGTTGTCGTCGTGGTTATACATGCACACGCCCTGCTGAATCGGAGAGGCGGAGCGAGCAATCCCGACGCACGGCTGGTACGCATCCTCCTCAATCGTCGGCAACGCAGCATTGGCGTGTCCCGCGCCCCAGAAGAAAAAGTAGGAATCGGCGCCGGGATCGAAGCCAAACGAACCAAAGGTGACGTTCCCCGTCGCATCTCCCCAATTGAACTTGACGGCTCCCCGCACGTTCGTGATATCCGTCCCACCCCAACACTCTACGAGAAGGCGAAAATCAGCCGTGAAGGCGTTGGTGACGTTAATCTCGACGCCATCGGAAACGAAGGCGCTGAAGTCCGCGAAGCCGATCTCCGCCGCCGCCCCATCCGTCTCCATGACAAGCCCGGCTGCCATGCGGCTTCCGACATCAGCGGCTGCGGCTGCATTTAGAGAAGAAAAGGCGCAGACTCCTCGATCCGTCGCGGTGGCTGCGCAGCCGATGCTCAGGCGGATATTGGCGAGCCCGCTTGCGTCCACAGTGTCGGTGCGCCCATTCATCGTGATGCGAACAACCTTGGGCTGGAAGCCGAAGCCGGTTAGAGACTTCACGCCGGTTGTGGTCAGGCCAGCGCTGAAGAACAGCGCCTTGTAGGAGAGCGCCATCTCTTAGCCCGGAGCCGTAAATCCGCCGACGTTGAGCGTTGCGGTGGCGGAGCCTGTGGAGGTCGCAAGGAGCGCGGTGTTGGCCGTCACCTTGAGGGGCGTTGGGAACGTGAAATGAACGCCCCGACCATTGATTGCCTCAAGATAGTGCGGGCCGGTGATGTCCGCTCCGGCGCTGATCGTCAGTTTGATCGATGAGGCCGTCGCCGCACCGATGGAGAACGTCATCCAGGTAACATAGAGCGAGAGTCCCGCTCCCGGAGTCCCCTTGACCGTCGCACCCGTAAGCGTCCCGAGGTTGACCGTCTGCCACGACTGCGGGCCGGTGGGGATAACGTAGAGCGCCCCGTCGAGCGCCGCCAGCTTCGTGGCGTCGCCGTCCGTACCCGCCCGCGTACCCGGCGCGGAGTCAGCAATCGTCTCCATCTGCCCGCCGACGAGGGTGGGGTTCCCCGCTGTCGCCGCGTCATGCGCTGCCGCACCCTGGACCGGGACCGACGTTGCGCCTGCTGCGTTGTCCACCGTGACATCGTGCGAGTTCGCAAGCTGGAGGGCGGCGGTGGCGGCGCCAGTCGGAAGCGGCAGGGAGGCCGCACTGACGGGCTGCGTTCCAGAGGGGATGTTACGGGTGACCAACCCCATCTCCGTTCCGGCGGGGGCTGCGTCACGCGCCTGGATGTGGGAGAAGTCAGTGGTGGTGTCCTGTGCATCGAGGCATGCCCGCACCGTCTGCGCGAAGTTCTCGTCATTCAGCGCCTGATCGAGCGGGCGGGAGATGAGTCCGCTTCCTGCGGGGTGAAACACGGTTCCGAGCCGGAACGTCGCCTGCCCCGTGCCGCCGTTTGTGTAGACTACGCGAAAGTACCGAGCGCGAGGCGTGAGGCTGAACGCTCGTCCAGTAGCAGCATCGACGGACGAGGACTCGATTCTGTCCGCGTTGACGCCGTCACTGGACCACTGGAACGCAAGCCCGTCCGCGGCACTCGCCACATTCGCGAACACGATGACGCTAATCGCGCCGTAGTCCTTGATCTCCTCGAATGTACCGGTGAATATGCCACCGATGCCGAGGGGCGTTGTGGTGGAGTTGGCGGTCGAGACGGTGCCGGTGAGACGGCCAATGGCGTTGGCGCCAGCCGGGGTGGCGCCGATCTGCTCGGTCGGGAGCGGTGCGGCGGCGCTTACGTCTGTCGCCGACCCGTCCGCTCCGAACTCGACCTTTACCCTTTGGTGCTTGATTCCAACGATGTCATCCGAGGCAAGGGTGTCCCCGCCCGTGCCGGCGTTCAGAAGTGTGTTGTCGGCCACAAGTTACTCGCTGCACCCCTCGAAGTAGCCGCACCCATGGCAGCGCTTCTTGCAGCCTTGAACGACGAGGCCGGCGTTGCAGACCGGGCAGATGAGCGCGAGGATGGAGGTGAGCATCTGAGACATCAAACCTCCCTGCCGTACACCGGCTTCGTCGGCCGACGGATGGTGACTGGACGGCTGCTCTCCTTCACCGGGGCGGATATCTTGCGCACTGCGGCGGCGGCTCGGTCCTGGCGGGTGGGGCGAGGCATCAGAGTTCCTTTCCGTTGACGGGCCGCTTGCGGAGCACTTTGGCGGCCTTGGAGAGCGCTTTGTCGATGCTGGGCGCGGTGTTGGTGATGAACTCCGAAGGCGGGTAGGGATCGCTCCCGGTCGCGTAGCTGGGGATGCTCCCTTCAATCACGAAGCTCCCGTCATCCGCCTTCCGTATCGTCACTGATGGCTTGGGCATCATCCGGCTCGCTTCATTGCCATGTTAGGATGTCAAGGTTGTGCCCGCCTGCGGTGTCGCTGGTGAACCAGAACCTGCGGTTGTTCATCAGCATCACACAATCCTCGTACCACTCCGTCGAGCCGGTCTTGAGGAAGTAGTCGCCGGCAGTCACGTCGCCGGCACGGAAGCCGACGCGGTAGTTGACTCCGGTGCGGGAGATGATCGAGAACGCAGTCGTGCCTTGCGGGAACGTGAAGCTGACCTCGGCACCACCAGCCAAGTTGATGGCAAGCTGGTGGGCGACGGGGTTCGTCTTGGTGATGGCCACGGAGCGTTACCCTCCGTCAGAAGTTCTTGGCGAAATCAGGCGCGGCCGCAGTGGCAACCGCGTGAGCAAGCGAGTGGCCGTTGATGCTGCACGTCAAGCCGCTGGTAATCTCCGCCGCCACGAACGTCACTTGAATCTGAAGTATGTCGCCCTTGGCCCGGGTGCGTTGCGCAGCGACGAGAGATACCGCAGAGGTGGGTGTGACGCTTACAGCCCCCGCGGCCGCCACGTTGAGTGTGCTCGCCGAAAACAGGTTGTTCGTGCCGTCGGTGATCTGCACGGTCGGGCGCGAGGCGCCACCCGAAGAAGCAGCCGTGGTGAAACTCACTTCATCAACGCGGATCGCTTGCGCCAGCTTGTGCCGGAGCGTGAGTGTGACCGCACCCGGAGCGGTCGCCGCCGGGTTGACCCCGATGAGAGTCAGTGGGATCTCAATGTACGCTCCCACCAGCGGTCCGCCAACCTCGCTTCCGCCAACGTTGGTCTTGATTCCAGTCGGAGAGATGCCCATTATTCAGCCTCCCTCACAGCCCGTAAAGCGCGCTGGCGAACACGAAGATGACGCGGGGGTTCAGGATGCCGGTCTGCGCACCTGACGACGGAACCTTGTCGCCGATCTTCACGAGCTGGACGCCAGTCGCCGGGTCGATGAACGGCTGAGTCGAGGAGAGGTCCAGCACCTGACAGATGTCCTGGGTGACTCCAGCGTCGATGTCGATGCCCCAGAACGTCGGGAATGCAGCGGTGCCGTAAGGCGCGGCATCGCACATCGCCAACGCCCGGCCGTCGGTCAGAAGGTCCGAGTGGTCCACGAAGTCGTAGTCCACGGTCTCCGAGCTGAAGCAGCTCGCCTCGAAGACGTTGGCCCGGGCGTCGTACACCTGGATCACGTCGTTGATGGTGACGGTGCCGGTGGTCGTCTTGTCGGATGCGGCGATGCCAAGCAGGTTGGTGCTGGCAAGGTCCGCGGCGTCCGCGGCTCGGGACGCCTTGCCGGCGGACTGGATGATCGGATCACCCTTCTTGATGGTCTGTGAGACGTTCACCCGGTACGTGCGGGTGATAGCCGCCGTGTGGCCCGCAGCGTACTTCGGGTGGCGGGCGGTCGGGTTGAAACACTTTACTGCGCCGGTCGTGGTCAGTGCCATTGTTCGATCTCCTACCCCGCGCTTGCGAGGGTTCGTGTGATCAGGGGCCGGGCGTTACGCGACTTATCCCGCCGCGTTACGGGACGAGCTTGCCTCCATGCACGTTCTGCCAAGCATCCGCTCCCGTGCCCCAGCGGGCCGCGACGGTGAACACGCTGGAACGCGTGCGCTCGTCGTCGAAGCTGCGCATCGAGGGCGGGGTGCGGTTGTAGAAGCGGAGGTCGTACTCTTCGCCGAGGTCGCCCTTGACGATCCAGGTATCGGCAACGTCAAGGTAGTGAAGCATCTTCGGCTGAAGCCGCCCCATCATCGAGTTGATCTCGTTGTTGGCGGAGAACGGCCGCTTCTCGGACTGGAAGATCTCGCGGACGAGGAAGTCGTACGAAGGCGCGTAGAACAGGTTCACTGGGCGCACCCTCATTCGCTTGCCCTGTGAATCGACGCGGTTCTCCATGTCGGTGAAGACGGTCTGGAGAGTGCCGATGCCGATGTCGCCGGTGACCACGTTGTTCTGGTTCGGGCCAGCCGTCCCCGGTACTGCCGGGTGGGAGGTGTTGAAGAGCGTCTCCCCGTTGTACGTGGTGACGTTGCCTCCGGTCGGGAAGCCGCGGTTGAGGATCTTGGCGCAGTCGAGTTCCTTGGCCTCGGCCATCGACTCGCCGAGCTGGCGGGCAATGGACGGAACCCAGTCGTACAGGTCATCGTCGACTGATTCCCAGGAATACTCGAAGCCGATGGCGAAGGAGCGCATCGGGTGGGCCTTGGCGTTTCCAACCGCCGGGTCGAAGGTGGCGATGGGTTCGTTCTCGGCGCGCTCGACAGCGATGGGGAGCCCCGCGAGTTCGAGGTTCGTCTCCTTGGCCTTGCGCGAGCTTGAGACGAAGAGGTACGAATCGTACTCGGAAGGCCGGCGACGAAGCCCCTTCCCGGTAAGCGTGCGGATGCCGGGCTCAAGAAGGGATGCGATCCCATTCGCTGAGGTCAATGCTCCCGTAACGATCATTCTGGGGAGGTCTCCTTGCTACTGGGGGCCGTACAAGTTGAAGCGTAGCACGCGAGGGGGCATTTACTTGCCCTCGATGCAGCGGATCATCTGATCGCGCTGATCACACCACGCCTGGAGAAGCTGCGTCATGTTCTCTTCGCTGAGCGGGTGGCCGTGAGGGACGGTGACAACGATGGAGTCGCGGGTAATGAAGCCGCCTTCAAGCAAGGTAGCATCCTGGGGAGCAATCAGCACCCGGCCATTGCCATTGCCGCTGCTCACCGCTGGCCCCGCCCGGTGTAGCCGACCCGGATGGGACGGTCGAGGCGCCACTTGTTGCGGGCGGCGATCTCTTCGGCCGGGCCGCCGAAGGTGGTGATCCCGTGGCTCTTGCTGCTCATGTCGAGGAACTGCTGGACAGCCGGCGCCTCAAGCGGGTTGCGGATCTCCTGCTCCTCCACCCGGCGGCGGAACTCATCGAGCGGGCGGCGGGGGATGTACACGAGCACCATGTCCATCACCTTGGCGCAGTCTTCCTTGATCTGGTACTCGTTGAGGCCGAGGCTGCGGCACATGGATGGAGGGACGATGCGCCAGCCGACGGCGATCTTGTACTGCATGTTGAGCGCGTTCGTGTTCGCCCACGCGTAGTAATAGCGGTCGTGGGGAGCTTCGTGGCGCTTCGGGACGTTGTAGAACGAGGGGAAAGAAGCCTCGTTGACAACGATCATCTTCTCCCAGGCTTCGTCGGAGGCGAGGGAGGGAGCGTCCGGCGCAGCGGGGGCGGGCGGAGTCTCGTCGAGGTCGGCGATGGTGAGGGGCTCGGCGGGGGGCATGGCAACGACCGTCGGCACAATCGGCTCCGTTGGCTTCAGCAACTCGGACTTGTAATCGTCAGTTTTCTTGAAGAGCGCCATCTCAGACCTCCACTCCGTACGCGCGTTCGATGCGCGGGCCGCCTTCCTTGCCGGCGTTGCGCATCCGTTCCTTCTCCTTGGAGACTTCCTTGGGATCGAGGCCCATCTTCACCCACATGGCGGCCTCGTCCTTGTCCATGTCTTCCACAACGTCGCCCGCGCCGGCAGTGTGCTCCGGTGCGGCACCGGGGACTTCAACGCGGGCAGCCGGCATGCCGGCACCAGTCGGCCCCGTGACTGGTGCAGCGGCAGAGGCCGACGTGCCCGCGGCCGCCAACCGGCGCGTAGCGCGCTGGGAGGCAAGGTCGTCGAACATGTCCGAATTCTGGGAGACGACGAGGCGGACGGCGGCATCGACCGCCTGCGGGGTGCTGAGGTGGGCGTCGGTCAGCCGCATGGAAACGAGCGCCTCGTGGATGCGTTTGCGGTGCTTCTTGTACACCGGGCCAAGCTCGTCGCCTGACTCCACCTCGCGGAAGGAGTCCTGCCGCATGAGACGGGCGGTGGTGGGGGAGGAGGCGGCGGAGGCGGCAGCGATGGCTTTGCTGACGGCCTCCCCTTGCTTGTTCTCGCTGAACAGCCGGTCGATCTCTTCGGCTGTGGGGGGAGCGGGGGCGGTCGCGGGAAGGATGTCGGGCACAGGACCGGTGTCCTCGGCTGAGCGCGGGATCATCTCCGCGACTGCGTCCTGCACGAACTTCTTGAGGTCGGCAGCGGAGGCGGGCGGGGTGGCTGCGGGCTTGACGGCCGGCTTCGTAGGCTCGCCGAGCTTGGGCGCGGCGCTAAGTGCGGAATCCGGTGGTGATGCCGGGGGCTTCTCGGGTTCGGTCATGGCGGTTCTCCTTTTCTTCCTGTTCCTCGCGACGGACGTTGCTCACGGCCGCGGCGACCAGTCCTTCAAGTTCCTTGGCAGCATACTCCCAACCAGCGGCTTCGTGGAAGTCTTTGTCGTGGATCGCGTTGCGGCTGCGCTTGAGACACTCAACGGTGCGGGTCTGGATGTGCAAGTAGAGTGTCTCCCAGCCTTCGCTTGCGACAAGTGCGTGCCACGGGCGCTGGCCACGCTCGATCACCCCGCTCATACTCCCGCCTCCGCGGCTTGCTGATCAGGCGATCCGCCTGCGCTGCCGAGCACTTGGGCGGTCTGCTCCGCTATGGCCGCGATGCTGCCGATCTGGGTGAGGAGATCCGGCACCAGCAGCTCTGGGTCCTCCATCTTCGACGCCTCGACCATGCGGCGCATAAGGAGCTGGAGCGGCTTGAGGATCTCGACGAAGACGCCCTTGGCTTCGGGTGGGATGTTGGGAGCGAGCATGAGCGGAACGAGCTGCATGAGCTGCTGCAAATAGCCGTTGAGGATCTGCACCGTGCCTATGATCTGCTGGCGTTCAAGATCGCGGCTGCGGCTGCTGGAGGTGGCTTTGAGTGTGACGCGAAGGTAGGCGCTGATTGGATACTCCGGGTCGGTGAGGGCGCGCCGGAGAAGCTCTCCGCGCTCCGCACCGAGCACCTCGGCGAAGATCCCCGGACGCTCCAGCACGTAAAGGTAGAGTACCTGGATCATCGCCCGGCCGGCATCGGTGCGGAAGCGGGCGATCACGTCGTCCATCATCGTCGCGCCTTCCTGGAGGATCGTGAGGCCGGTCGAGGCGGGCGTGCGCTTCGATGCCTGGACCTGCCCGACGGAAGCATCGCTGATCCGGCTCACCCGCTCGGCGAACTGCTGAAGGAGCTGGCTGAGCGCGATGGTATCGATCACGTCCTTCTGCGAAAAAGGGACGATGGTGAGTTCGGTGGGTGATTCCTCGTACTCAAACGTGGCGCCGGGGTAGATCCCGTTCTTCTCGATCTCCGCGGCGATCTTGCTGTTTGCTTTGACGAGCACGATGCCAGCGTTCGCGGCGCTCTTGGAATCGAACGTCTGGTTGATCATCGTGTTCATGGCGCGGTTGAGCGGGACGAGGTTGGCGACGGGCGAGCGGCCGAGGAAGCGCCGGCCGCGCCGCTCGAAGCGGCTGACCTCGTATCCCTTCATCCCCACGAGCCAGAGCGGGGAGTCGACGATGCGGAGGATCTGGCGGCTGCCACGGTGCCATGTGACAACGAGCGGGCGCACGTCGCCGTTGTCAAGCACCCAGTCGACACTGAGGATGTACAAACGGTGGAGGCTGCGGCGGAGGGGGACGACGCCTTCGAGCCGGGCGCGCTCATCATCGACGATGTGGGTGATCTCCTCGGGCGCCTCGATAGCGAGCTTGTAGGCGCTCGGGCGGTAGCGGAGCTGGCGATTGAAGCGCCGGAACTGGCCGTCGCCCACCGCCATCATGTGCCCGAACATCCACATCTCCTCGATGGACGCGATCCCCACCGCCCACACGCATTCGGTGATCGACAGGGGGATGATCTGGGGAGAGGAGCGAACGACACGCATACTCGTGAGGTTGCCGCGCTTGTCGGTGACGCGGGCGGAGATGAGGTGATCGACAACAGCGATCTTGACGGGAGCTGTGCCCTCCTTCGCCAAGTTGTCGATCCAGTCGTCGAGAACCTCGTTGATGTTGAGGCCACCGATGTCGTCGTCGCTGATCGTGTTGCAGAAGTCGGCGATGGCGGTTGCAACATCCTTCCACATCGCCGGCTGGTCGCCGATCTGGGCGCCCTCGAAGGGGGCTTGATCACCAAAATCCGCCGCACCGCGTCGGATCGGCCGGGCGTTCCAGAGTTCGGGGTCGTAGCGGATCGTCTGCTTGATCTTCGCCTTGAACTGGTCGATGGCGGTGGGGATCATCGGCAGGTTGATGTTCGAGGCGCCCCGCCACGGGAAGTCCTTCTTCGGTGCGTCGAGTTCGTAGAAGCGGTGCCAGAGGCGCACCATCTCGAAGAAGGCGGAGGTCTCCTGCTCGTGATCGATGATCGCCTGCTCGATGGCGGCGTTGAGCTTCTCCTCCTCCTGGGGGGAGAGCTTGACTACATCATCGCTTGCGGGCATCTACTTCGTGGTGCCGGCTGAGGAAAGCGAGCTGGTGGTGATCATGTGTTCTCCACAAGGAGCGTAGCACACAAGGGGCGGAGGTCTTTCCATCGGTTGGTCACATGCACACCATTTATGGTCGATTGCGCCTCAAGCAAGTTGGAGCAAACAGGATGCGCCGATCAGCACCCAGTTGACCATATACCCCGTGATCGTGTCCCGCCCGGCAAACATCCGCGCGCGGCGGCGCCGGGAGTTCTCAAGCTGGGCGGATCGCTTGGCGGGATCGACCTTGTAGCGCCCGGTGAGCATCCGCGGGAGCATGGCAAGGCAGTCGAGGATGTCCTTGTACGTCCACATCGGGAACTTGCGCCACTCCTCGATGAGCTGGTGAGCCTCGGTACGCACGTACATGCGACCAGTGTTTCCGAGCGGCTCCAAAGCGCCCTCGATGCGGGCATCCTTGTCCCCCGGAGCGCCCATCAGCCAGATGTTGTGCTCGGGATCGCCTTCCGGGCCGGAGGTGAGGCCGGTGATGCCCCAGCGCTCGCGAAGCTCGCGGATCATCAACGGGCCGATGATGCGCTGGAAGCCGATGCGCTCGACTCCGACCCGGTTGGGCGCCCAGCGGATGTAGGTTTCGATGGCTTTGGTGATCCCGTCGAGCGGCTCCAGCTTCGCCGCCCACGATTCAAGCTCGAAGAAGATGCCGGTGGGCTCGTGGAAGGCGGCGGCAACACAGGCGGTGCGGCAGGCACCCTTGGCCTGCGGATTGTGGCCGGGATCGAACATCATCACCCGGTAGAGGGTGCGTACATCGACCGCCGCCGGCTCGCGCATCTCCGGGGCGCGGAAGTGGATGATGGCGGTTCGCTTGCGCTCGTCCTTCTCAAGGTGGTATCGGTGCAGCCACTCGTCCCGGAGCTTGAGCATGGTGGGATCGAGCGGGTCGTTCTCGCCTTGGGCGGAGTACATCCGCGATCCCCACTGCTTGCGCAGCTCCTCGATGGACTCCATCGTGAAAGGCTTGGGCGGAGTCGCCTTGTCGCCGGGCTGCCAGCGCAGAAGGGGGTAGATGGGGGGCTCGTGGGCGTGCGGAGCGGGGCGGCCGTCGGGGAGCTGGGCGCGTCCGTTGATGCAGTCGTCGCAGGAGGTGAGACCGCGGCTGAACACGTCGACGCGCGCCTCGAAGCGTTCCTCGCGCGGGTACTCCTCCGGGTTCTTCAGCCAGTGATTCACGTCGAAGAGCGCCCACTGGTTCTCGGTGATGAGGCGCGAGCCGTAGTGCGGCTGCACGACACCCTGGGAAGCGCGAATGAAGTCACGGGCGCGATTGATCTCAGTGGGGGAGAACCAGTTGGTGTCGTCGATGAAGTCGTCGCCGCGCCACTGATGGGCGTGGGCGCCGGTCTGGCCGGTGTCGGTGCCGGCGGTGAGGTAGGTCACGTCGGCGCTCATGTTGGGGCGGATAAGGGAGGCGGCATCGGTCGCCCACTTCTTGCCGATGTCAGGGCGGATGTCGGGGCGCGCCCAACGGAGAAGCTCGTTGCGCTCCCAGTGCTCCTTGATGAGGGAGAGGAACGCCGATGCGCGCTCCTTCTTCTTCGACGCGATGACGAAGGTGGTGTCGGCGCCGGCCCAGGGGGTGCCCGGAAGCGGCGGGCTGATGATGATCTGGATGGGGTTGCTGACGGTGGCAATGCTCGACTTGCCGACGCCACGGGGGTCCTCATACAATCCCACCGCCATCGGGGTCTGGGAGATGCGTTGGATGAACTCGCACGGAGCGCGGTGGCGCAGCGGATCGAGACGGGAGAAGCCGCAAATGACGGTGGCAACGAAGAAGAGATCGCGCTCGGCGGCGAGCAGCACGAGGTTGCGAGCCTCGTTGCTCGGGTCGGCGTGCTGCCCAGCCTCAACGGCCCGGCTGAGGTCGGTCGTTAAAAATGGTGCGGAAGAGGCTGCTGGTTCCGTCATCGTGGGAAAGGCGAGCGGAGGCGATCTGCTGGCGGGTGATGCCTTGCGCTTCGAGCGCAACGCGGAGCTTGCTCAACGCCCGCCTCTCAATCTTCGAGACTGTCGCTGGGTCGATCCCCAACACCCTTGCCACTTGCTTCTGTGTCATCAGATGGTCCGGGCAAAGCGGGGGCGCGTCGCGTGAAACCGTCGAGAACGATGCTGGCTGCATTCTTCAGTGCCTCCATCTGGGCGGGCATGAGCGAGCGGGGAGCTTCGGATTGAGTCATCTTGACTCCGCAGCGGTCGAGCACAGCCTCGCAGGCGCGGAAAGCAACCTCGCGGCTGTCGTCCTGCATGATCAGCTCGCGCATCCGGCTGGGGATGATGGGCAGGAGTTCGACGATGCGGCCCTGGATGGCGCGGTCGAGCGAGGACATCTGCGCCTTCCGATACTCATCATAGTGATCGTTGAACTCCTTGTCGCGGAGCATCCGCTGTGCTTGGCGGGTGCTGATCTTGAGTGCTTTGCCAATGTCGGGAGTGCGGCTGCCGGTGAAGAGGAGGCGCGAAGCGATGTCGAAGCGGGTGCGCTTCTCCGCCGGCGTGACGATGTACGTGCCACGTTTGCCGCGAAGCTGCGCTGGATTATAAGGAGGGCGGAGCCGAGCCACCGCAGACTGACTGGGAGGAGAGTCAGGTGGCCCGGCCCCGTCGAGCGCGGCAGGTGCGGCTGCCGTTGTGGACGGCTGGTTGATGGGATGGTCCACGAGGAGAGCGTACGCGCTGGCGGCCCGGTTGTCAAGTCCCGCCTGCCGCGTCGCCGCTCGCCCGCTGTGCTGCCCGGGCGCAACCTGCTGCACCCGCAGCACCTCCCCCCACTTCCGCGATCCCAAAACCCTTTTTCGATGTACGGGATGCGGGAGAGCTTTCCGGGGGGGTAGGGCGGCAAATCGGAAGGGGGGTCCGGCCCCCCCGTCGGCGGCGGCTGCGATGCGGGCATGGGCGGATGCTTGGCGATCAACGTTGCTTGCGCGTGAACGCTTGGCGGATGTGGACGCTTGCGGCGGGACGGTCAAGCAAGCAAGGGGCGGGCGCTTGCTGCGGCAAGGGAAGCGAGGCAAGGTTGCTTGCGCAGCTGGCGCAACGGCGGCAATCAATGTTGCTTGCTTGCGTGCACATATGCTCAACGGAGCATACTGTACGATACTCAACGCAGAGGATGCGACGATGCAGCGCAGCGCGACGATGCAGCGGATGGCGGATGCGATGGCGCGGCGAAGCGCAGAGCGTGTGCTATGAGCGGATGAATAATTATGCAGGCGGACGCATAATTATGCGGTAGCTGAACACAAAAAAAGCAGGGTGGATTGCTCCACCCTGCCGCGGTATCAAACCCGCCTAAGCGCGTGCCCTACCGCGACGCGGCCCCCTTCACCTTGCGGCTCGCGGCCGTGATCCACGCCGCCCGGGACGCCTTGATCGCTTCGATCGCTTGCGGCTCAATCTCGCCGGGACCGAACGCTCCGAGTAGGCTATCAAGCGCCGGGAATACCGCCGCCTCGAACCGCCCGCTCAGGAATGACCAGAGCAGGATAAGCGCCTCCGACGGCCCATACTTGACGCGCCGCTCTTCTCCGAGTTGCCGAAACGCCTCGTTGTAGACCATCAGGAGCGGAGCCTTGGAAGCATCCGTTACTTCGCGCCAATTGCGGCATTCCTTCTTGTGGGCCTTGCGGTATCCAGCGGAGCAGTAGGAACATACCGTCCCGCGCTTGCCCTCGTACTTTGCAAGCGTAGAATACGCTGTCCCCTCCGGCTGGACCTCACACCGAGTTGCGGATGGATCGACAGGCTTCTTGCTACCGCCTCCCAGTTTGAGCGCGGACCGAAGCGACGCCTGCTCATCGGGCGTGGCCGTCCCGCGAGCCACCTTGACGGATAGCACCGCGATCTGCTTGTCCGTCAACGCGACCGGCTCCGGCTCCGGATCTCCCGCTTCCGGCTCGCCTTCCGGCTCCGGTTCAAGTTCGGCAAGTTCTGCCGCGAGTCTGACGCGCTTCTCCGCTGCCGTTTCGTGCCTTGCGTTATCCATGCTGCACCTTCCGCTGTGCGACCGGCCCGGCCTTGGATTATCCGAGGCGGAGCGGTCGCGTCAAAATCAACAATACCGCGACAAGGCCGGTTTGTCAAGCGCCGAATTGTCGCACCCCCCGGCTCCGCCCCGCCCGGCCGGTACGGTGAGCCGCCGTGTCGCTCGGTGGCACGTACTGGCGCGGGCGCGGGCGTATGCGCGAGCCATTTTTCAACAGCTTGCGTGCTTGTCGGGTGAGCAGCAAGGCTTCCGCTGATCGGGAACCGGCTCCTTGCGTCGCTCGGAGATCACGCTGATCGTAATATTCGTTGCCGCGCCAGCCTTTGTCGGCAACAGAATGTCCGCCAGCAGCGCCCTAAGCGACTCCACCGAATCGGCGGATAGATACTTGACTTTGTGTGGCGCGATAGAATCGGGCACGCTCCGGCTGATTGTCACCCTCCAAATCCGCTTGCCTTGCTCGCTTGCTTGATTCATTCGCTTGCCTCCCTCTGAGCACGGAGCGGGATTGCTCCGCTGTTCCGAATTGAGCCACAATCTCCAGTCTGACATATACTTGTCGTACAGCCACCTGGCGCGACTCACCCTCCCATCCTCACCATGACCCACAGGAGCGCCGCTCCCAAGCCGATCATTGCAAGCGCGCCCACAAGCTGACCAAGCAGCAGCTTCCACGTGGGATCATGCTTGCTGGCGTGCGTGCGGTTGCAACCCATCCAGTGCGTAGCCAATTAATCACCTCCTTTTGTCCTCTTTGAAAGCAACTTCACGATGTCTTGAGCAAGCGACAATGCACCGCTGAGATCACCTGTGGCGATTGCTTCTTGGAGTGAGTTGGCCAATCTATCGAGTTCGTCGTAGCGGGCGTTCACGCTTCTCCCTCCTTCATCTTGAGCACCCAGATCACATCGCACGCCCCGCAACGGGTGCGGAAAGCGGTGCCTACAAGCAGGCGCCTAAGCGGAGCGTCGCAGTACGCGCACGTCGGGCGCCCGGGTTCCAGCTTGAGCGGAGCGGCTGGCAACGCCACCGCTTGTGCGTTCAGCCGATCCATGATCGCGTGCGGCGCTTGGATCGCCGCGTCGTCGCGGGCGCTCATTTGAGATTCGCCTTTGTCCAAGCACCCAACGCACGCTCGAACTTAGCGGAGCACGCATCCCTGTTGGCTGAGTAATCTATGTGCCCTCCTTGCGCCTTGTACACCTTGATCCAAAAGCGGATCGCTTCTGCGAGTTGCTTGGCGGCGGATAGCAAACCGTCAATGTTGGCGCGGTTGATGTTCACCGGCTACGCCCGCCTTCCCTGCAACGCGGACTTGAAGCGACGCTCCTCGGAACGCTCGCGTTGAACGCGGCGCGGTGCGGTGACGTGAATCATCCGCCGCCTGCTCCGCTCCCGCTTGGCCTCGCGTTCGCTTGCGATGCTGGCGAGCTTGAACAGGAGATCGCGCACCTTCTCCGGGTGAATCACGGGATTGAACGGGGTGGGTTGTGCCTTTGGTGATGGATCGAGAGAGACAGGTACGCCACCTACGATCATAAATCGCATCGGCTTATCTCCAAGCGAGCATGCGTTAGACTGCCGGCACTCCAAGCGACTCAAGGAGCGCAATCAACTCAGGGTCCTCTCCCTCCGTGTTCAAATCGGGTGCGTGTGCGGAGGCGGTGGTTTCGTCGCACCCTGACTCACACACACGCCCCTCAAATACGTATCCGCAGCCTTTCCGGTAGAACCACTCAAGCGCCAGCTTGGGTGTGAGCGCGGCCGCGTCATTCAGGTCGGCAATATCGTAATCCTCGCCGCAGAACGGACAGGTGATTATCTGTGCCATAGCTTCTCCTCAACGCTGAACCGCTCGCTTGGTCCCGCCCCGATGGCAGGATGCTGCGGTTCGGCTGCAACATACGCTCCAGCTCCCTGCCGCGCAAGCCCCATTCGCCCGGCGGCCAGATGGGGGCGGTGCGCGTTCGCCCGGGCGTTGCGCGCTCACGCACGCCCTCGCGCCGCGAACGTGTATCCGGGCTTGCCGTCGAATCGTATTTCTCGTAGCAGCCCCACGCAGACGCGAGCGATTTTCCGCTGAGTGTGGCTGATCGCCTCGTAAGGCTGCCACATTTTCAAGCATCGCCGGCAACGCCAGATTGGCACGCCGCTTCCCAGCTCGCCGATGTGCTCTAAGCTGAAACGACGGCAACCCGGACAGCGGGTGCGATCCACCAATCTGGCGTTGTGCGTAGCCCAGAAGGGAATCACGCTCCCTCGCGAGTGGGTGCAGCGAGCGTTCCGCTCCCGTTGCTTGGCAGCTCGGATGGCGAGGCGCTGGCAGCAGGCGCTGGCGTTATCGATCCGCCAGCAACCCTTGCCAACTTCTTCTCCTGCTCCCGCGACCACTTGGCGATCTGGCCTTCAGCGGAGATTAGAATGCCCCGGGTGCTTATGTTCGCCCGCACCGCTCCCATGCCGATGGCGTTGCTCTTGGCTTCGCGGGCCTTGACAAGCACCCGCCAAGCAATCCCCGGGCGGCTGCCTTCAGTGAGTTTGACGAACGCATCCTTGCAATCTTTGCAGAGATCAATAGTGCTCGCATTGGTGGCTGGAGCGATGGTCGGGCGGCAGATCGAGTGGGTGTTGCTCTTGTTCGTGCAGATGTCGCAGAGTTGCTTGTACTCACCGTACGATGGCGTGCGCACCTCCGAGCCGCCGGATAGTTTGACCCACATGGGTTCCGGCAAGGATGGGCGCGAAGTACCAATGGGAGCGGACGGACAGGACTGCTTCACCCTGCGCTCGTTCTCGGAAACCCACCGGCGCTCCTCGGTGTTGTAGAAGCTGCGGCCAGCAGGCGTGAGATCCCGTTTGTCGTATTCGCCGCTCGCAAGCGCGGCCGCGTAGCCACGCTCGTCTGCGGTGTCGTACGGGATGCTCGGGCCGAGCGGTATGGTGATTGTCTTCCCCTTCCCCTTGCGCCCCTTCTTGTTCTCGCTTTCTATGTAGTCGGTGCGATAAGCAAAGGATTGATTGCTCACCCACATCCCGCGGTACTCCGACCATCCCGTGCCAAAGAAGCGAATGGCCGCCTCGATGGGATCGAGCGCGGCGATCTTCTCGTCCACCATCGCAAGCACGGACAAGCCGCAATGGTGCGCAAGCCACGCCATCGCCCGCGAGTCGCTCCAGTCGCCATCGGGGAGCTTCGGCTTGGTAAGTGCCGCTTGCAGCACCATGCTCCGCCATGATGTCCAGTGCCCGTTATGGAACAGGAGTGGATGCGGACCTGCGCCACTGAGGGCGAGGGTTGCATCCTCGGTCACTGGGAAAGGATGGCAGAGTTCGCGCGACTTGGCTCCAGCGGTTGCGATGCGGAAGTGGACAACGTAGGGCGGGGCGATCTTGTGCTCCTTGATCAGCCTCCAGATCGTGGTCGCCTTGATCCCCTTCTTCCAGCACGCAGCGCCTGCGTTGTCAAGCCACGCAATCCCTCCGCCATCACCGTTCGCCAGTTCGGCGCCTTCGAGGATCGGGAGAGTTACGATCCCTTTCTTGTTGACACAAGCAATGATCACGCACATCGGCAGCACCTCAACACGAGAAATGTGAGCACCATCGTGGTGCCCGCGAGCAAACAAGTTACCAGCATCATCCAACTCGATAGTCGGTCTGCCGGCATCAGTACGCCTGCACCCTATCCAACTCGGTGACTTGGGGGCTTGCTTGAGTGAGGTTAAGTATCCCCAGCACGAAAGTTGCAGCGGATGGCGCTGTGTTTGCTTGCAACGCCAGCGCGTCGAGGTGGAGATCGATGTAACTCCTGATCTCGCGGTTGGCCGCCCCTTGCACGATTGCTTTCGTCATGTTCCTCCCTTTGCGATCTACGACGGTTGAGATGCTGTTGATTGCGTGTTGCGAGCGTGTGGTGAGGAGGAACTTATTGGTGAACTCGATTATCTGC
>Ga0214473_10000526_pt1 | contig 53809 bp, 33 predicted proteins | sample RVTome_7_FD_203509 | JGI IMG/M metagenome (GOLD analysis project Ga0214473, IMG submission 203509) | Soil microbial communities from uranium-contaminated site in the Upper Colorado River Basin, Wyoming, United States - RVT98D197 | ecosystem: Environmental > Terrestrial > Soil > Contaminated >... | reverse complement strand
AAGAAAAGGAAAACCACGGGCAGGATGCCCGTGCCACAAGAACCCCCCTTGTGTTCCCCCCTACTGGCGGAGGGGGGATTATTCTCTGCAGGGTGGGGACACCCTGCAGCACGACAATTGTCGGGTTTCGCGCTTCGCTTGGAACCCGACCTACAAGCAAGAATGTCAGGATCACAGGGATCCTGACCTACTTTAAGAGGACCATTTTCTGGGTTTGGATGAAATTGCCGGCCTGAAGACGATAGAAGTAGAGCCCGGAAGGCAAGCCGGAACCGTCGAAGAGAATGGAATAGTTTCCCGCAGGTTGCACTCCTTTCGCAAGATTAGCCACGCACCTGCCCAGGAGGTCGAAGACTTCCAGTGTTACTGGACATGTGGTGGGAAGGTCATAGGTGATTCGGGTTGAGGGATTGAAAGGGTTGGGGAAAGCGCGAAGCAAAGCGAACTTATCAGGCCGCGCTTCATCCGCAGGGATAACCCCTCCCGGGCTAGGTCCAAGTCGCACCAGCCATCCGTCCCATCCGCCGGCTCCGTAGGACTGAGTTGAGCCGCCTAAGATATATCCACCGTCGCTGGTCTGGGCAACGCAGACACCGCGCTCGTCATTAGCTCCACCATAGGTTTCATCCCATTCCTCCTGACCTTGGGAATCGGTCTTTATCAGCCAGTAATCATCAGAAGTAGCCGTTTCTAAGCTACCTAAGATAGCATACCCACCATCGTCGGTCTGAACAACGCTGTAAGCCTCATCGACTCCCGACCCGCCAAAGGTGTGCCACCAGTCCCGAGTCCCACTAGCGGTCAATTTGAGCAGCACGTAGTCGGACGAGCCCGCGCCGTAAGATTCTGTCATTCCGGCTACGATATATCCGCCATCAGGGACGGTTTGCCGGACGCAACAGGCGCCTTCCCCGCCGCTGCCGCCAAAGGTATAGGTCCATTGAGTATTGCCATTGGCATCAGTCTTGAAAACTCTACCATCATGGGGCACGGGGAAGTTGGGAGTATGATACCCGCAAAGGACATAGCCGCCATCGCTGGTCTGCCGTACGAAGCTGGCTGCCTCGTACCCGCCCTCCGGATAAGAGCGCTGCCACTCAATGGTTCCTGCAGAATCCACTTTTACAAGGTAGAAGTCCCAGATGTTGCCGCCGCCCGTATAGGTACCGCCGGCGAAGATATAGCCGCCGTCGCTGGTTTGCTGGACGCAATGTCCATCATCTCCTTCAACTCCACTATAGTTGTAAGTGTAGGACCAGGTCAAATTCCCATCGGTGTCGTATTTGCGCAGACAGGCATCATAATTATAGCTGTCAGGATAGTAAGAGCCCACGACGATATAGCCGCCGTCATTGGTCTGCTCAACCCAGTACCCCGCGTCGTTGTACGAGCCGCCCCAGGTATGTTCCCAAAGCAAGTCGCCATTGGGATCGGTCTTGAATATCCATAGGTCAGTGCCGCTTCCGCTTACTGCCTTACAACCCGCAGCCACGAAACCGCCATCGGGTTCCGTCTGTTGGACGCAGTAAAGGTAGTCATAGTCGCTTCTACCATACGTCCTCGTCCACAGCGTATCCGGCGGCTGGGCAGAGCCGAAATCGGCGACCAGAATGATCACCGCGAGTATTGTGATTAAGTGCTTCATGATACTCTCCTTTTTGGTTTTTCGTTGTATTGTCAACGAACTTTAGTTCATATTACTTTACTTCATATTACTTTACTTCAACACCACCATCTTGCGGGTTTCTGATTGAGTTGATGTACTCAATCGATAGAAATAGACACCCGAAGAAAGATGAGTGGCGTCAAACGGAACCTGATAAGTCCCGGCTCGGATTTTTCCGTCCACCAAAGTCGCGACTTCTTGACCGAGGAGGTTGTAAACCTTCAAGGTTACTTGAGCCGCTCGGGGTAACTCAAAGTCGATCATGGTGGTGGGATTGAAGGGGTTGGGATAGTTGGGGTGAAGTGAATAGTGCTGTGGCAGTGAAATGGAAATCGGTGCTGTCGATGATTCCGCGCCGAGCTTCACCAGGTAGCAATCACTAAAATCTGCACCGAAAGAATATGTCCATCCCGCCACAATATATCCTCCATCAGCGGTCTGCTGAACGGAATAGGCGCAATCATTATTAGTTCCTCCGTAGGTGCAGGTCCAGAGGGTGTCGCCCTGGCTATTGGTTTTCACCACGTAGAAATCCGCGTTGCCTGCACCAAAAGAATCGGTCCAACCCGCTACAATATACCCCCCATCTGTGGTCTGCTGAACGGACCAGGCTTTGTCATCGAAGCTTCCCCCATAAGTGCGAGTCCAGAGAGTATCGCCTTGGCTGTTAGTCTTCACCAGGTAGAAATCATCCTGATCGGCACCGAAAGAAGCAGTCCTTCCTGCCACAATATATCCCCCATCTGTGGTCTGCTGAACGGAACGGGCTGATTGACCGCTACTATCCCCATAGGTGCGAGTCCAGAGGCTGTCGCCCTGGCTGTTGGTCTTTACCAACTTTACCAAGTAGAAATAAACCCCGCCCGCACCAAAAGAATCGGTCCAACCCGCAACAATATACCCCCCATCTGTGGTCTGCTGAACGGAATAGGCTACATCGTCATTGCTTCCCCCATAAGTGTGGCTCCAGAGGGTGTCGCCCTGGCTGTTGGTCTTCACTAAGTAGAAATCACATTCGCCCGCACCGAAAGAATCAGTGTTTCCCACTAAGATATATCCCCCATCGGTGGTCTGCTGAACGGAATAGGCTCCATCATTGCCGCTTCCGCCATAAGTGCGTGTCCAGATGGTGTCGCCTTGGGTGTTAGTCTTCACCAGGTAGAAATCAACCTGACCGGCACCGAAAGAATAGGTCCAACCCGCCATAATATACCCCCCATCGGTTGTCTGCTGAACGGAACAGGCATCATCTTCGCTGCCTCCGCCGTAAGTGCGGGTCCAAAGGGTGTCGCCCTGGCTGTTGGTCTTTATCAGGTAGAAATCATACCCGCCCGCACTAAAAGACCCAGCAACAATATATCCCCCATCAGCGGTCTGCTGAGCAGAATAGGCTGCATCATAGCCATTTCCCCCGTAAGTGCGGGTCCAGAGGGTGTCGGGGGGTTGGGCAAGGATTAGAGGTGCCAGGGATAGCAGAATGATAATGGTAAGCGCTTTCATTTTGCCCTCCAAGAATGGTTGCGGATGTCTCAGGCTCAAACAGATGCTGGGATAAGAATAACACAATTTGAAGATATTGTCAAGGGAAAAAAGGCAAAAAGTGAGAAAGTGTGAAGGTATGAAAGTGTGAAAGTGACAAGTGGCAAGTGGTAAGAAGTTGGAAAGTTGGCAAGTTAGCAAGTTGACAAGTGGCGGGAGAAGAAGAACTGCCAGATGAATGCCCGTGGGACATCCCCCCCCTTTGATTTCCCCCTGGATACCGGGGGGAAGGTCCTCTGCAGGGTGTGGACACCCTGCAGCACTTGAAATGGCGCACGACAAGTCGGCGCCTACGCGGGAAGCGAGCTTCCCGTGACCAAGGCGCAAGCAAGCTTGCGCACTCCACAGTCACTCCCCTTTTGTTCCCCCTACTGAGAGGGGGAAGACTCTAAAAGCGTTCCGAAACGGATTTGGCTTGGGTGAAGAGCAGCAGGTAATCGCGGCCACCCGCTTTGGAATCGGTGCCGCTCATGTTGAAGCCGCCGAACGGCTGCACCCCCACCAAAGCTCCAGTGCACTTGCGGTTGAGATACAGATTTCCAACGTGCAGTTCTCGGCGACCGCGTTCCAGGTGGGTGCGGTCAGAGGAAAACAGAGCGCCAGTCAATCCGAATTCCGTGCCGTTGGCGATTTCGATCAGGTGGTCGAAGTCCCGGGCTTTGATCACTGCCAAGACCGGACCGAAGATCTCTTCCTGAGCCACGCGGTCGTTGGGTTTGATGTCTGCAAACACGGTAGGTTGAATGAAGAAACCGTTCCCTGGGGCTTTCCCGCCTCCGCACATCAGCTTGCCTTCTTTCTTGCCGATGTCGATGTACCACAGGATCTTCTCGTACGCCGCCTGGTCGATCACGGGTCCCAGGTAGTTCTTAAAGTCCTTGACGGGACCGACGGTCAGTTTCTTCACCTTTTCCACTACTTTTTCCAGCAGCACGTCGTACACGCTCTCATCCAAGATCGCGCGGGAGCACGCCGAGCATTTCTGACCCTGGAAACCGTAGGCTGCGACCACGATGGCATCGGCGGCTGCGTCGATATCGGCGGTCCTGTCCACCGCGATGAAGTCTTTGCCGCCCATTTCCAGGATCGTCCGCTTGATCCAGATTTGACCTTCGGTCAATTTGGCAGCCAATTCGTGGATATGCAAGCCCACTTCGCGAGATCCGGTGAAGGCGACGAATCGAGTCAAACGATGTCCGGTGATGGTGTCACCGATGGCTCCGCCGGGTCCGGGAAGGAAATTGACTACTCCAGGCGGCATTCCGGCTTCCTCCAGGATTTCCACGAATTTCATGGCAATGGTAGGGGCGGTGGAGGCCGGTTTCAAGACTACGGTGTTGCCGGCGACCAATGACGCGGAGGTCATTCCGACCAAGATCGCCAAAGGGAAATTCCAGGGCGGAATGACGGCTCCAACCCCCAGTGGTATGTAGTACAGTTCGTTCTCTTCGCCTGCATACGGGACAACCGGCTGAGGTCCTCCCAGCCTCATCATTTCCCGCGCGTAGAATTCCAGAAAATCGATGGCTTCCGCGACATCGGCATCCGCTTCCACCCAGTTCTTCCCTTCCTCGAATACCATCCAGGCAGCCAGTTCTAACTTGCGACGCCTCATAATTGCGGCTGACTTGAACAGGTACCGGGCTCGTTCGTCCGGGTCAGTCCACTGCCAGGTTTGAAACGTCTCCCAGGCGGTGTTGATCGCTTTGTTCGCCATTTCTTTGGTTCCTTTGGCGAACCGCCCAACTGTCTCGTCCTTATTGGAAGGGTTGATGGAGACCAGCTCCTGCCCGGTCTCCAGGCGCTCCCCGCCGATAATCAGCGGGTAGAATTGTCCGAGCTGAGATTCCACCACCGCAAGAATCTTCTCCATCGCCTTGCGGTTTTCAGGGATGCCAAAATTGGTCAAAGGTTCGTTCTTGAATTCCGGGAGCATCAGATCCTCCTGCAATCATGCTTGATGTATCCGTAGGTAACAAACTTACGCAAAAATCTGTTGCTTTTCTTTGAAATACTTTGTATTATTTCTAATTCAGGAACTTTACCGACGAATCGAAATACAACTATAGGAATGTAACCGCAATTTGCCATCGGGAGGATGCATGAAAATCAAAGAATCAATTCATGGGAAAGTGGCGGTAATCAGCCCATCGGGAAATTTAATGGGCGGATCCGACACCACCGATCTCCATGACCATGTGAAGTCCTTGATCGCCGACGGGATCAAGAATGTCGTAATCGATCTCGGAAAAGTCACCTGGATGAACTCATCAGGATTGGGCTCGCTGATCGCCTGCATGACGTCAGTGAAAAATGCCGGCGGAGCGTTGCGGCTGTCCGGCGTGACCGACAAGGTGAACAGCCTGCTGATGATCACGCAGTTGATCCGGATCTTCGATACGTACGGGACCGCGGATCGGGCTGTCGCTGCGTTTCAGGAGGAGCCTGGATCTGAAAGTACCGCCGAAAAACATTAAAGGTTTTTCGCGCCGGACAATGATCACTCGATCACGCTCGGATCACCGAGACCTTAACAAAGCTATGAAAAAATCAGCGATTTGTCAAGGACTTTTGAGGAAATATTGTCGAAAGGACACCGGCACTTCTTTCGAATCTGCAATCGCGGAAACTTTCCGATTGGAGTTGAGTAAGAAGTGAGAGAAGGGCAGGCAAACCAACCAAGGAGGTTGACATGGCACGATGGCTATTTGTCCCCATTCTGTTCGTCGTCGCAGGTGCCCTCGGTGTCTTCGGTACGGTGCGAGCCGATGACAACCAGATGACGGCAGCGACCGAAAAAGACAACGGATTCTTAGGGGTGTATCTCGGGGAATTGACATCAGATATAGCGAAAGACAAGGGTTTCGAGGGGAAAGAAGGAGCTTATATTACCGGCGTTGTGGATGACAGTCCCGCTGAAAAAGCCGGAATCAAACGAGGAGATATCATCACCAACGCAGGCGGCAAGTCGGTCAAAGATTCCGACCAACTGGAAGAGATCATCGAATCGACCGGCGCGGGAAATCAGTTGCCAGTCACGGTTTTTCGCGATGGGAAGGAAATAACGCTGAGCGCGGTTCTTGACGAAGAGCCGGACTACGGCATGGGCAGTCAGATGTCGGAGTACATGATGTCTGGTCCGTTTGCCAAGAGGAACATCAGAAACTTCTTCATTTCCGGCAGCGGCACCGGCAAGTTAGGGGTGAAGGTGCAGGATATGAATCCGCAATTAGCCAAGTATTTCAAAGTTGACGAGGGGGTTTTGGTTACGGAAGTGATGGAGGATCGACCGGCTGCAAAGGCAGGCATGCAGGCTGGCGACGTGATTACCAAAGTGGCGGGAGAGAAAGTCGAGGATGCGGAGGACTTGACCGAGGAAATCGGAGAGCATGAAGTCGGGGACAAGGTCGAAATCGCGGCGGTCCGCGACGGCAGCAAGATGACGTTCAATGTTGAATTGGACGATCCCATGGCGAAATACCACAGGTATGGCGGTTACATGGGCGTGCAATTGCAGGATCTGAATTCGCAACTTAAGGATTACTTCAAAGTGGATAACGGCGTGCTGATTACGGAAGTCGTCGAAGACAGTCCTGCCGAGAAAGCCGGACTGAAAGCCGGTGATATCGTGATCACGTTCGACGGAAAATCCATCAAGAATTCGTCGAAATTGCGGGAGGCGGTTCGTGACCGCACACCGGGGGACAAAGTCGATGTCGTAGTTGTTCGGGACAAGAAGGAACAGACGATCAAGGTGGAACTGGGCAAGTCCGAGGAGATGAGTTTCCAGATTTTCGGCGATTCCGGAGACCCGGAGAGCAAGATGATCATTATCGATGAGGTCATCAAGGACGCGCGGGATGCCCTGGATGATGTCCGGATCGAGGACGAACCCAGAATCGAGCGCAGAAATCTGGAGATCGAGCTCGAAGATATGAATGAGGCGATTCGGCTCCAGACCAGGGACCTCAGGCAGCAGATAGAGAATCTTCGAACGATTGAAATCGAGAAGCGGCTCCAGGATGCCGCACGAAGATTGTCAGCAGCGACACAGGGCACGATTGAGGATTTGAACCGTCAAATTGATACGCTTCGCAAGGAACTGCAACGACTGGAAGAAGAGAAAATCATGCTGGAGAGAATGTGACGACTACTCAACGCCTGCCCGCGAAGGATCGGTAATCTCTTAGAGCTGACCGAATCGCAGACCGGGTGGGCGTGACTCCTTTGATCGATGAAAAGCCGCAACGGTTGTTGCGGCTTTTTTTGAGCAGAAATTCGACCGTAATTTCCTGTTGACATTGATGTCGTTTCACCGTATATTTCCAGAGCCCATTTAGGAGCGAGCGCATCCGATCTCTCTGACAGAGCGACTTGGTACTGTTTTCGCATATTGATGAGGGGAAGAACAGTGATTGGAAAATGCAAGCTTTCGAGTTTTTTTCTCGTGGGCATACTCCTGGCCGCAAGTGCAGTGTCGTTTGCCGAAGGGTTGGGCGGCATTTCAGCGGAGGTGGATGAGCAGGGAAAAATCGTCTGGGTCACGTTCAGAGGTTATGTCCATCGATTCATCCTGGATATGTATGAGTCTCCTCTCTTGGATAGCGACTATTATGTAACTCTTGTCCGGATCAACGAGGATGGCTCGGCTTCTGGGGCTGGAAGCTTCCGATTGAGGGGAGTGATGTTAGTCCCAGGCTCGGACACATCCTTCGTCTACCGGCATAAGATCGGTCCTGTTTCCCATGACCAAACCAACACAATTATTGCGACACTCTCGTGGTGCACGTTGGGTGTTCCGCAATGCAAAGACTACTCAACATTGGGAAGCTGCCAATACTCATACTCGATCAAAGAAACATCTCAGGTACCTTTCATCTACTTCTGCGACGAGACCTACAATCCGCTGCCCCCTGAGGCTTCACTCCCTTTGCTCGGTCCGCTCTATATCAAGGTCTGGAGCGATTTTCATCCGGTATCGTACTACTTGAAAGTCGGCTTGATAGGGAGTTATGCCAGTCAGGATACGGTGTTCGTCATGCTAATCCCGATCAATCGTCAGGAAGCCAGATTCAGCCTTCCTTCCGTCAGGTCGCTAGGAAAATACGGCATCCTGAACCTGGCAGACTGGGGATACCTCCGTGCCATGATCGTGGACTACGGCGAGGTGGCGGCTGAGGATTCGATTGTTACCGAACCATTGTGGAAGAAGTAGATGTTACGTCAGGATCGTGCCCGTCATTTGCCGGCGACTCGCCGATTCTTCAATTTGAATCCCGAAACCGGAGGATTTCAAACGACGTATGAGGACACTTGCGAGTGGGGAGGGACGTCCTATGTTAAGGCTGACTACTTAGACGGTGAGTATTCCTATTCTGCCACCGATACTGCCTCAATAAGATTTGATTACCTGGTGCAATTGAGCCAGTATCCGTCACTCGTTGATACTGGGGAGACGGACTTCCATCCTTTCAACCATTTCATCGATACCGATATTGAATATATGGTACCGCTGATCATTGAGCGATTTTACTTTAAGCTCGACTCGGCAGGTCTCGGTCCTCCTTTTCCGCTGGTGTATATGAATGACATCTCTCTGCCATTTGGCGGGCGCTTCGCGATCCGATCGTGGACAGACAGAAGACACAATGAACACAGGCAGGGTGCGAACGCCGATATGTATTACGAGAATTGGGATTATGAATCCCTCAGATGGCAGTTGATGCTCAGCGCGATCTTGTCGGCGACCGGGATCACACCCTTGCACGACCCCGTTCATCACAACAACCACTTCCACGTCTTTTTTCCTACGAGACCATGGACAGACTGATAACATCCGGAGGACTAGTATGAACAGCTTCATATTTTCATTGATCCTCTTGGTCGCTCTGGCTCCAGCAGACCTATTCGCATCAAGCAAGGCTATCAAGGGTGAGCGCGTTTATGGCACAAAAATCGTGGGAAAAGTTCAGTATATACAAAAGGGTATACCCCTCCTCGACCTGGAGAGGGCCCCCTATGTGGCGATTGTTGATCACGGCGACAATTCGATAAAGGTGTCTTTTCCGTACTTCGGGAACGAAGACTCGCTTTTTATCCAATTCATACCAGGAAACCTGATTGACGTTCGCCTCTCAGCAAGTGCTCAATGGATAGATAGTCTAAGTTCATTCAAGTACAATTATGTTATTTTTTCGGACAGAAGCTCATTGAGACCAATTTGGGAGTTTGAGGTTGAGTGGCTAACTGATTATCGAGGTGTGGAAAGCCCGAAAGGATGGACAGCGGATAGAATACCTTTTCTTCCCAGGAAGTCATATACTTGGACGGCCTTCCAAGAGAACGACGACCTTCTTCCCGGAGATTCGCTTTATGGTATTGGATTGATAAGTTCTTCACCTCCCCTTTTGGCATCGTTTACTGTCTGGGGACGGTCAAGAACGATTGCTGAAAAATCTCCTGCAAGTGACGTCGCGGCAAATGAGGCTTTGGGAAGGATCTACGCGGAAATTGAAAGCGAAACGAGAGATGTGAAGGGTTATACCATCATCCCCGGGACGCCACCCGAGACCATCGAGCCCGCCGAATGGGTCTTCCGTGTCGATGCCGGGCTTAACAAGTTGGAATATTGGGGTTATTTGGAGGAACCAGAAAAGAAAGCGGTTCATAACATCATCATCGGTCTGCAAGCGACTCTTAAAAGGCAGAACTCGCATTCACGTCAGAAACTGGAGCAAGAAATCAACAATGCCCTTGTCGCTTTGGAGCCCTATCAAAATCAAATGGAACCCGAGGCGTGGGCGTTTATCACCGAAAACCTGAAATACGTCCTGCGGCACATGGACATCGTCACATTCAAAGAATATCCGTAAGACGTCAGGATCACGGAGATCCTGACCTACCCTGCTTCCACCCCCCTTGCGTTCCCCCCTACTTCGTAGAGGGGAAAAGGTGTCAGGATCGCAGGGATCCTGACCTACTTCCCCCCCCATTGTCCCCCCCGGGAACCGGGAGGGAGATTGTGTCGTCAGGAGTTACCTCCTGACGACCAAATCCAGTCAGGACGTAAGTCCTGACTGGACGAAAAAGCGATCGGGCGACCGCCGGATGACCTCCAGCAATTCAAGTCAAATTCCCTTGCCTTTTAGCGAAAATTTCCGTATTCTATTATTATGAATTACCTACGGTCCGGATTGGTGTTTGTTCTCGTGGCGTCATATGGATGGGCTGCGCCGACGCCGTTGGTTCCCGGCAGCCGAGTGCAAGCGTTCTCCGGCGCATTCACGGGCTTGGCGGATGACGCCAACGCCATATTCTTCAATCCCGCCGGCATCGCGTTTCACCGGCGGCTGTCCAGCGATATCTCGTTCTGGCGCACCGACGATGGCAAGCTGGGCGGGGCTTCCGTGATGTATATCAACCCCTCCACCGCCAGCCAGACCATGGCAGGCATCGGATGGACCGGCATTGGACTCAGCAGCGCCACTGCCAACGAACGCGCCGGTGCCTTCGTCATCCCCACGATTTACTCGCCCGTGCGCAGTGTGCCTCTTGGGTTGGGATTGAAATTGGTGTATGACCAGAATGCGTCCGGCGACCTCAAATGGCGAGGCACCATCGATGCGGGGACGATGTTGGAGTTCGGAGAGGTTTTTCGAATTGGGGCTGTAGCGAGGAATATCATCCGCACGAGGCTGGAGGCGTTCCCTTCGCTATTTGCAGCCGGGGCTTCGTTGACGGCTGCCTCAGTATTCGCGGTTGTGATCGAGGGCGATGCCCTCTCGATGGATGAGGTCAAGAATGGAGACGCGAATTACGCCGCAGGCTTAGAATTGCAGCCATTCATGTTCGCAATATTTCGAGGCGGAGTGCGACTGACTCCCGACACGACATACTATTCGATGGGCGTGGAACTCAAACAGTCATTGGGCTCGGGAATCGCAGTGGGCTACTGGTTCCCATCCGATGGTTTCAAACACGGTTGGTTCTCGCTTGGATTCGCATACAGGATTGGATGAACGAGCATGAATATTGTCGGGAGACCTGATTGAAACGCGAAGACTTAAGTGAACTCCATTATATTGCTCCGATAGAAAACGTTCCGTCTATCTATCGCTTGGGGATTCTATCCCATCGCAAAGCATCAAAGATTGAGCACAAGTCTATAGCCATGAAAGAGATTCAAGACCGCCGAAAAGAGGTAGGGTTGCCATCAGGGAAAAACCTACATGATTACGCAAACCTTTATATATGCGCAAGAAATCCTATGCTTTATAAGAGGTTGAAAATACATCAAGATCTATGTATTCTGAGAATTAGTACCAAGATCTTGGATATTCCAGACGTGGTTATTTCCGATGGAAACGCATCAAGTAACTGGGCTAGATTTGCCGCAGCACCGGAAGGGTTACGCATAATAGACCATGGTCTGACTTTTGCCCATTACTGGACAGACCCGGATATAATCCAAGGATTCAAGAAGAAATCAGCAAAATGTGCGGAAGTTCTTGTTCCCAATTGCATCGAACCAAAATTTATATTAGGAGCTTATGTTTCTTGCGAAAAAGCTCTCGCCAGATTTTATGACATGAACATTCCAGTTCCCGTGTCAATTAACGCTAGTCTTTTCTTCCTATGAGGAGTCAACCATGGTTAAGGTAGGTATCGGTGATATTTTTGAATCCAAAGCCCAAACGCTTGTAAACACGGTCAATTGCGTTGGCATCATGGGCAAAGGAATTGCTTTGGGTTTCAAGAACCGTTTCTCCGAGATGTTCAAGGACTATGCCAGACGATGTGAAAAAAAGGAAGTACGTCTAGGACGGCCCTATCTATTCAGTCGAATCGTGCCGCCGTGGATTCTCAACTTCCCAACGAAAGATGATTGGCGATCGATATCTCGGTTGGATGACATTATCGAAGGTCTGAAGTATCTTGGTAAGCATTACAAAGAATGGGGTATCACTTCACTCGCAGTTCCACCGTTAGGATGCGGTCAAGGAGAATTGGAATGGGCAGTCGTTGGGCCAACTTTGTTCGAATATTTATCTAAATTGGACATTCCAGTTGAATTATATGCTCCCTTTGGGACCCCTAATGAAGAAATGGATGTCCACTATCTAAAGCGATTGCCTTTTGAGCTTGATACGAGATTTCTGCAGCCAAAAAATGAGCATATGAAATCATCATGGATTGCGTTTGTCGAAATCCTTCACAGAATCGAAAAGGAACCGTACCATCGACCAATAGGACGAATCGCGTTTCAGAAAATCGCATATTTCTCAACTGTGCTGAATATGCCAACCGGATTGAGCTACCAGAAAGGGAGTTTTGGTCCTTTTGCGCCAGGCCTAAAACGCATTATTACGAGGCTTGTCAATCACAAGCTCATATATGAGGAACGACTGGGAAATATGTTTAGAATACGAGTCGGTCCCACATACGCGGATGCAATTGAATCATACAAGAAAGACCTTAACAAGTGGAACGATAGCCTGGAAAAAATCGTGGATTTGTTCATGCGGATGGATACCAAACAAGCTGAGTTGGCTGCCACCGTGCATTTCGCATGTGAGAGCTTAAGAACAAACCTAAGACAAAGATTAACCGAAAAAGATGTCATGAATCAAGTGATGGAATGGAAAAAAGGAAGAATACCACTATTTGATGAAAAAGAAGTTGCACTTGCAACTAGAAATTTGAACATGCTTTCTTGGCTAAATGTTGAAGCATGTGATGACCTTCCTTTGCCCAAGGAAGAGCTGATTGACTATTAGACGACTCGATAAGATACGAAATAAGGTCCTAACACAAGGACAGGCACATCATGGCACGAAATACATCTGTGCTGGCAATTTCACTGTGTGTTTTCGGGATTTCTTTGGCGAATGTCCCTTATGAGCCGAAGAGGTCTCCTGTGATTTCGCCAGCGATAGAGGGGATGCAAACACCCAGCATTTCGGTGTGGGTGTTTTTCACTGACAAGGGATTTTCCACAGATCAGGAATATCGGAACGCTTTGGATAGGGCGCGAGACCAGCTCTTGCCGAATGCCAGATGGCGACGGTCAAAAGTGCGCAGTCCGGAACTGGTGGCTTATCATGACTTGCCGGTAAGTCCAGAATTTGCTCAAGCTGTCCTGACCACGGGCGCCAGACTGCGAGTGGTCAGCAGGTACCTCAATGCGGTCAGTGTGGATGCCACCCTGGAGCAAATCCAGGCAATGGGGCAGTTGCCGTTCGTCCGAGCCATCAATCCGGTTGCAAAAGGATATCGGGACGAGCCGGACATCACGGGCTCTCGTGATTACCGCAATCCGCCGGGGACGGATCAATTGGAGTATGGACCGTCATTCGATCAATTAGATCAGATCAATGTAGTAGCGGCGCACGAAGCCGGCTACTCCGGCGCCGGAGTATTGTTATGCCTGTTGGATACTGGCTGCATGCTTGACCACGAGGCGTTCGACAGTCTACATATCGTGGCGGTCTGGGACTTCATCCACAGCGACAGCATCATCTGGAACCAGCCGGGACAGGACAGCACCTGGCAGCATGCCCACGGAACGTACACACTGTCCACAGCGGCAGGATCATCGCCCGGGCATCTGTACGGACCTGCTTATGGCGCTTCGGTGCTCATGGGAAAGACCGAATCGGTGGCGTATGAGCAGCCTATCGAGGAAGATTGGTACGTGGCAGGATTGGAATGGGCGGACTCGCTGGGGACTGAGATCGTTTCCACTTCATTAGGGTATATCGACTGGTACACCTTTGAGGACATGGATGGAAACACCTGCGTTACCACCAACGGTGTCGATATTGCCGTGTCCAACGGCATTGTGTGCGTGACGGCTGCGGGAAACGAACGGAATTCAGGCTGGGGGCATATCATCGCACCGGCGGATGCGGATAGCGTGATCGCATGCGGTGCGGTCGGTCAATCGGGGGAGATCGCCGGATTTTCCTCGCCCGGTCCCACGTACGATGGAAGAACCAAACCGGAGGTGTGCGCTCGCGGAGTGGATACATGGTGCGCGATGCCGTTCGATCCGTATTCCTACGGCTCGGTCAGCGGGACGTCACTATCGACGCCGTTAGTGGGAGGGGCAGTGGCATTAGTCCTGGAGGCGCATCCCGATTGGACTCCCATGATGGTGCGCGAGGCGCTCATGATGGCGGCGGACAACTCGACCGCTCCGAATAACGATTACGGTTGGGGGATCATCGACGTGATGGCGGCGATTCATTATCAATTCTCGTCAATCCCCGACCTGGGGAAGACCGTGACAGGGGTGCCCTCGGCAATCCTGGTGGTAGGGTCGTACCCGAATCCGTTCAACAGTGAAGTGACGTTGGAATACCAAGTCGTGACACCAGGCGATGTCACATTGGACGTATTCAATTTGCTGGGACAGCGACTGGGACAACGCTCTCTGGGATACCAGCAGGAGGGGATGTATCGCGTCCAGTGGGGTGATATAGCTGGCGAAGCCTCCGGGCTGTATTTCTATCGTCTGACCCATCCGGAAGCCACTCTGTGGGGGCGGTGGATGTACCTTAGATAAGCCAGCGTTTTTTCCGACACGAAAATGCCGTCCCGATCGTTCGGGCGGCATTTGTCATTTCTTGCGTGGTATCAAACGACTCGTTTGATACCAGATTGCAGGATCGGCTATTCGTAGGGATTTAACATGTTAAACCCCTACAGGGAATCCCCCTTTTTGTTCCCCCCTACTAACGTAGGGGGGATTTTCCATTTCCAACGGTGACAATACCCTGCGGCACTCTGAGAGACGCCACGGGCAGGATGCCCGTGGGACGATGACCCCCCTTTTGTTCCCCCCTGCGATAGTAAGGGGGAAGACACCGCAGGGTGAGGGCACCCTGTGCGGCACTTAGCCAAATCGTCAGGATCGCAGGGATCCTGACCTACACAAGCATTACTTCAACAGAACCATCTTGTGGGTTTGGGTGAAGGATCCGGATTCCAGACGGTAGAAATAGATGCCGGATGCGGCATCCAGTCCGGCGTCCGTCTTGCCATCCCACACCACGGAATACGATCCGGCTGGCTGCCTGCCGTGCAAGAGCGACGCAATCCGCTGCCCCAGAATATTGTATATGTCCAGAGTCACCAATCCGGGTTCCGGCAACTGATATTCGATCATGGTTTGTGAGTTGAACGGATTGGGGTAATTCTGCTGCAACGCATAGTTCTCCGGCGTCACATCCGCCACTCCGCCAGGCACGGAATAAGTGGGTCCAGTTGTAAATCTGATGGCGAAGTTGTCCGTGATCGCCCAAGCGTTCTCGTCGTAGTTCCCGTCGTACAGATACTGCAATCCATCGTTCTCGGACCAGTTCTCGATACCGACAGTACTGGATCCCAGATCTTCCATGTCGAGATACTGGAACAGAATTTCTCCGTCGCCGGTTTCGGTTGTCCAGTAGGCGGGGTCGTACAGAATCACCTCGAAGGTCTCATACGCCCAATTCGGTGAGTATTGCCGAGTGCGGGAAAACTCAACGATGAAGCGATGCTGGGACACATGGTTAAAGTACGCAACCACCCCGAATTCCTGCGGTGACATGTCTTCCCAGAATGGAGCGATCATGCCGGCAGGACCATCAGCATTGGGGATGGCGCTATTGCTGTAATCCGTGTCCGTGGTCACGGATGGCGAAATCCATCCGTTGCTGCACACCGACAAAGTGTCGTGCGATTGACCGTAGAATGTGAACGAGAACGGCAGCGGTATTTGAAAGGTTTGCTCGTCCTCGGTGAAGACCAATTCTGTTCCCGGCCCACCGAGATTCGGATTGATTTCGTGCCAACTGAAGTCCGGACCGTCAGGATCGTGCGAATCGAAGGCGTAATACCCGTAATTGTCCGGTCCGACCGGCAGGAGCTGCGGATTGCCAATGAGCAGGGTCAGATTGATGTCGTCTGTGTATCCTGACTCCGCAGTCACATGCAGTAGCAGATTCGCAGAATAATTCACGGGGCAAGAGGAGCTGACCTCAATAACGAATGGGCTCAAGTTCTGTCCGACCAGGAATCCGCCAATTTCCGGATAGGCTGAAGTGTCATTGATGATTGTAATGTAAGGATTGATAGTGATCAGTCCCGCACGAATACCGGTGACGTCATCCCAACCGTTGTTGATCAAACCGACGTACAGATCGACCGTCTCGCCGGGATCGGCGCCTGAGTTGTTGTTGCCCTGAGGATCTTCAACTCGTTGTTCATAATACGCCAGATCACGGGCGGGGGGCATACTTGTCGTCTGCTTGGTGCACAAAATCCACTGATTGTTGTCGAACCGCAAATTGGTGGGCGTCAAGTCCACGATCCAGCGGAAATGCTGGTTCTGTTGATCGTTGACTACCGTGTAATCGTGCCATGTGCCCCCGTAGAACAAATCGATATCAATGGGCATGCGGAAAATCGGTGTGTTGCTCGCCGAGCCCTGGACTTGATTGATGACCAGATCAACCTGCGTCTGCGTGGTAGGCAGAGGCGTCGTACTCCAGGCGTATTCGTATTCGGGATAGCCGGCGTCATATACCCATTCGTCAGTGAACCAAGTCATATCCTCACCCGCCACGTCCGTCAGGACATCCGCCAAATCATCGCTGATAGCGGCGTCGTAGGCGAAACGAGTCCTCCATTGCTGCCAGAATTCTGTGAAGAGCGAATCCCCCAGTACGTGGCGGAACATGTGCACGATCCAGGCGCCCTTCTGGTACACCGTGGCTCCCCACATAATCTGAGGAGCGTAGATCGGGAAGCGGCTTGAGTTGTCCTCGTTGAAGTAACTGTTGCGGAAGGAATTCATTCGATTCAGCAGCGAGCTCTGTCCACCGATATGCTCATGCCACAAGGCGTCGGCATATGATGCGAAACCCTCGTTCAGCCAGATGTCCGCCCAGGTGGCGCAGGTCAGCATGTCTCCCCACCACATGTGGGATAACTCATGGGCATATATCCAGTCGTATTGGTGATTGCCGGTGACAATGTTGCCTCCGAGAGAGGTGATGGTCTGATGCTCCATTCCACCACTCCAATCGAAAATGGCGTGACCATACTTCTCATCGATGAATGGATACTCCCCCCAAATGCTGGCGTAGAACGTTATCATGTCGTCGATGATGGAAAAGTCAGTCTGCGCCTGGCTCAGATGCTGGGGAAAGACGAAGAAATTCAAGGGCATGATCTGACCTTGCAGACCGGTGTATGTGTACGAGAATGTATCGTAATCGCAGATCGCCAGGGAGACCAGATAGGAAGTGATCGGGTAGGACTCATGCCATGTCCAGCGCTTCCAACCGTTGCCAAGATCCTCCACCGATTGCAACAAGCCATTCGATGCGAACAAGAAGTGGTCGGGAATAGTGACAATCATGGTTTCCGTTGACTTTTCGGACGGGATATCCTTGCAGGGCCACCAACTGCGGGCATCCTCTGGCTCTGAGAGTGTGCTGATCAAGGTGTCACCGTATGTATTCAACTCAATGGTGAAGCCCTGCAGACTACCTGCAGTCGGATTGCCGTGATACTGGATCACGATGTCGAAACTGTCGCCTTCGGCTACGGCGGTCCCCAGATCGATATTGATCATATCAGTGTTATGGGTGAAGCCCAAGGGCGCTCCATCGCGAGTCACCTGATCCACCGCCATATTCGCCAGTAGATTGACCTCAATGTTCTGCAGAGCCGCTCTGGTGCTCAAGGCAATCATCTCCACCGATCCAGTCACTATTTCCGTGGCAGGGAATATCCGGATATCGATGGTGTAATGCAGGAGATCGTAGCCGTAATTGTCGATGATGTCGGTTTCGCTGAGATACGGATACCGCATCTCGCCCTTGTTGAACAGGATTTCGTAGTCGTTGACGAATGGACGTTCGATCGGTTGATACGCGACCGCTGCAATGGTCATCGTCAAGGTCAGTAGTATCGAGAGAAGCTTGGCTCGCATGTTTCCACCTATCGCAAGAAATGGATTGGTTATAGTCGCAGAGAAAACGTGCCGCACCCCGAGGGCAAAGATCGCAATGACAGCACGGGAACAGGATGATTGAGCTGGCAGACGAGGGCGGCTGCCAGCGCGACATTGGTCGCGGTTAAGAGCAGAATGCGCCGGGAAAGTGACGGCGTACAACCGGCGCCCTCTTGACGCATTCAAATTCCCATCAGGGCAGTGCAACTGCCCTTACGTTATTACTTAATTACTTGAGTAACAGCATCTTGGTCATCAGCACTCTGTTGCCGGCTTCCATGCGGGCGAAGTACAAACCGGACGCGGCTTGACCGGAGTTCCAGTGCACCACATGATAGCCTGCCGGCTTCATATCGTTGATCAAGGTAGCGACGGTTTGACCCAAGACGTTGTACACTTTCAAAGTCACATGGGCTTGTGAAGGCAATCCGAATCGGATGGAGGTCGTCGGATTGAACGGATTCGGATAGTTTTGATCCAGGACGAAATCCGCCGGAATCAGCAGATTCTCTCGATTTGATACCGCCTGCCCGTTGTACACCACCGATTCGGAATTGGACGGAGCGCTTTCGAACTCGTCGATCTGAGCGGTCACGTAATAGGTGTAGGTTCCCGCTCCAAGACCGTCCAGAATATCGACATAGGTATGGTAATCGACCAGGGAATCGATCTTGACATCGTTCCGATAGATATTGAAGTACAGATCGCCTTCCTGGTCCAAGCCGCCGCCAGCATAAGACCAACTCAGGTCGACTCGACCAAGGTTGATTGAAGCAGACAGATCCTGGGGAACATCGGGCATCTGGTAGGGACGGATTTCGATGTCATCGAGGTACCAGCCTTCGGCTTCCACGGCACCATCCGACCCGAAGCGGAAACGCAGTTGCACGTCGCCAGAATAGGCGGAGAGATCGAAGAATATCTGCTGCCAGTCGATGGTGCCGGAAAACAGTTCGGTACCGGCTGAGAACGGACCGTTGCCTCGTGCTATGTAAGGATAACCGGTGCTGGGATTCATCAACTGTTCCCAATTGACTCCGTCGGTCGAAATTTCCACCATGCCGCCATCGTAGCATTCTCCGGGATACGAGGCTGAAATCTCAGCATTCATCCAATGCCAGAAAGTGAGGACAGAATTGTCTGCCAGATTGAACGAGTGGGTGGTCAGTCGGGCATCCAAGTTTTGGGTATAGGTGCCGCTGCTGGTGTCGCCACATTTCCAACTGTATTGCCCGTTCGGAGAATGGTTTCGCATATTGGAGACGTGCCACTGGTCATACCAACCCGAGCCGGCTTCGTGTGTCCAGGTGCCAGCGCCGGATTCCACACTGTTGAAGAATTCGCCGACGTACATTCGCGTCATGGTATGACCCTGGTAGCCGATCGCAGGATCGGACAATTCAAGATACAATACCACGGAGGCAGGATCGGGGCAGGACGAGCTGACCTCGACCGTGTATGAGGTGGCAGAGGTGCCGCTGGCATCGGGTTCGATGGCGGCAAGATTCGCCTCGTCAACGGTCATCGTGATATAAGGAGTATCCGTACTGAGCCTCAACTGCCCGGCAGGCGTGGCTGATGATCCTTGATTGTGGATCGTCACGTCAAAGTTCGATGTCTGCCCCACGGCAAGGTGACCGTAGCCGGCGCCATTCAAATCGATGAATTCCAGCACCAAATCCGGGGCATGGCTCATCAATTGAATGTGACGGACCCAGCTCGAGTCCTGCGCATCGGTGATAGTGACAGTCAACATGACCAATTCTGCATCGTCGATGTTGGGATTGACCCGGAAACTGAAGGCATCTTCCAAAGACACCGTGCCGCCGGGTGCAATTGAGCCAGGCTCAGCAGAAGCGTCCAAGACTGTGACCTGTCTGATGTCCGCCGTTAATTCAGCGGTCAAGTCCTCGCCTTGCAATGTCCCAACGTTTTCGAACTCCACATCCAGCGACACTGTCTCGCCGTAATCCAACAACCCGTTATTGTTGCCGGTGGGATCGTTGACCGTGACGGTGCCCAACAAGACATAAGGACCCTGAGGAGCAATCACAGCTACCGTGTCGATGCAAGGAAGATAATTGTGAGCCGTAATGGTGAAGGTAATAGGATCGAGGAGTTCGGGAGGTGGATCGAGTGTAACCTCAGCATGACCGGTTTCGTCCGTCACACCCCTGCCAATCAACGCACCAGACTGCATAATGCCGATCAGGGCGCCTGCCACTCCAGGCACTTCGACCGGCACAGATTCCTGTTCCACCAATATTTCTTCGGGCAAGGTGGGAAGCATGGTCTGCGGCTCAGCGGTCCAGATATCCAGGGTGGGATCGCCCAGCACGTTCAATTCGTAGTACACCCACCGCATGACGTCCATGCCGATATAGGGGATATTGTCTTCCTTGGAATCGCCATTCGCCCAGCCGATATTATAGATGCTCTCCGCGAACATGGCATCGAAGAATTGGCGGTCATAACGCTGCGAGGCACCATTCGTATTACTGCCATTCCCCCAGCCGTATCTGGAATTGCCGATGTAAGCCACGGCGCCGTTGCCGATTACCGTCCAATCCTCACCGATGCAATCTTGAGTATAGCTACCGCTGGTGGTTCGGTTATCAAAAGAGCCGCAGTAGCAGCCCTGGGAATACAGGATATAGAAGCTGTGATTCACACCGTTGTTGGTCAGGGTGGCGTTGTTGATCTGACTGGTGTAGAGCTTCATATTATAGGTCACGTCGGCATGACCGAGGTGATTGAGCAGATGCAATCCACCGTTCAGTCGAGTGATTAGTTCGTTAGGTGACCACGAGTAACCGGGTGTATCATACAGGGTCCGCACGTCAAAGTTCGCCGGGAAGCCGACCGTGGTATATCCCCAGTTGCTGCTGCCCAGTCTGACCTCTTCCTTATAATCGCTGCCCCACGGAGTCCAGCCGAGATCCTCGCCGACCATCAAGGCGATTTCCGCTTCCGAAAGCACCGGTTCCCTGGAGTACATCAATGTCTTATTGACGATATTCGTGACTTCGCTTGGACCATCCACGCAGAATCGACCGACAGCAAGTTCCGCCACCAGGTCATCTTCGCCAGGTTGACCGTAGATGTGATTGCCGTTGGTATCCCAATTGCCGTCCAGAGCCGCGAAGTACAAATCACCGGCGATGTCGTTGTCGTTTTCGATTCCGGTGAAGCTCAAGCCTCGGTGTTCAATAATCTCGTCGTCGCCGCCCAACGCCACATATTCCAGAGTTTGCCACTGCTGGTAACTGTCGATGATGCAATTCCTGACCTTCTCGGGGTCATCCACACCTGGATACTCAGAAAGCACGTCTTCGATTGATTCGACGAGCACCGGCATTCCGCATGAGTTCTTGTAGTCGATCCAGGGCTGGAAATACTGCACCCAAGCCGCCGGCGTGATCAAGACGATCTCGTATATGTCTTCCAGATCGCGTTCCACGATGGGATACGACGATAGGTCCTCGGGATTGACGACCTTGCGGGCGACCCGATCTCGGACCCGGTCGGTGGATCGGTACAAGGATTGAGATTGCTCGGAACGTGCCGTGACCTTTGTAATTGCGGTGATCTGAAGCCGGGTGTAGTAGGCGACTTCGCCAGTCACGGGATTATACTCCAACGGAGCGATCGTTACGTAAGCCAGTCCGTGTCCCGCAAGGAAATGCGTTTGGAAATCAGTCACGCGTGAGGCGGGATAGAAGGCATTCCGCTGGTAGATATCGGGATTCTCAGGCGTCGGCTCCGGATTCGCTTCCGAACTCAGGGGTTGTTGCTGCTGAGCCGGAGGTAGATGGAACCTGCCTGGAAGCACGGTGCGACCCATGGGAGTCACCTGTACCTCCACCACTTCTTCGTTGGGCGGAAGCAGCAGAATAATCGCTGCACGGGGAACCAAGGGCTCACCGGGAGGGCTGATCAGCGTCCCCTGATTGAACATGGGAATTTGTTGACCGTCGACCATGACCAGGGACGGAGCTTCAAAGTCCATGGTTTGAGTAATCTGCCCGGCAAACACCGCCATTGCACAAAGCAGAATCCCGCCCAGCACACCGAATCGAAGCTGTGTCAATTTGAACATGCCTACCTCTCGAATGTCAATATCAAGAATTGCCCTGCATTTGATGAATTGGAATTCTTTTAATATACAAAATCCATCAACAATAAGCAACCGGATTCTTGGAGAAAACCGCCCAGTGCATATAATTCACACTTCCCGCATTATTTTCAATCATCCGTCAAGACAGAAATCTGGAAGTCAACTTCGGGCGATACTGTAAGGTTATTTGTTACAACATGTAAGGATGGGAAAACTGCCAGGGGCAAGACTCAGGCATGCCAGTCTATCGTTGTAATACAAGCAATTTCCTTGCCAGATCTTTCCCAATGCGGATCGCCCAAGCGGATAGCTCATCTGACGAGCAGCAATTTGCGAACCTGGGAGTGACTCATTGTTTCCATCCGGCAGAAATAGATGCCGGAAGGCAGATTAGCCGCGTTCCAGACTGTCGAATACGTTCCTGGAGTGAGCAAGTCATTGACCAGAGTCGTCAGGTGCTGACCAAGTACGTTGTAGATGGATATACTCACCAGTCCAGTGACCGGAACCTCATACGAAATTGAGGTGACTGCATTGAAAGGATTGGGATAAGACGGATAAAGGGCAAACTCATGCGGGACCATTTCCGGGTGCGAAGGCACGCCCGACAAGGCGTCGCATTGATACGCCCGGAACTCTAATCCGCTGGTGGTGAAGAGGTGCTGTCCTTGTATCTCCATGTCAGTTATGTATTCATCCGTTGCATAATAACCCACTAATCTGGGATCCTCAGGATAGGTTACATCATATACACTGATCCTGGTTCTATCGTCCATGATCGCTATGTTTCCATCGGCGGCAACGGAAACCACCCAAAATCCATTAATCCAATTGACTTCGCTTGGATGTGCTGGATCCTCGACATCAACGATTCGCATACCACCATATCCGCCACGTGCCACATAGACATAATGACCAGCGGCAGCTAAATCAAACACCCAACTGCCACCACCGAGGTTGCAGGAGCCCATCAGTTGCGGTGCCGCCGGATTGGATAAACTGTACACATAAAGGCTTGACCAAGCGCCATAGTAAAGGTATCCATTCAGCACTCCCAATCCGAGGTCCGAATCTGCTGTGGGAGGACTTAGGATATTCACGCACTGCGGAACTGCTGGATTCGCCAGACTGAAGGTATAGAGATACTGCCCACCAGCAAGGTATGCATAATCACCCGCAATCACGATTCTTTGTATACCTTCTTGGAGCACACAGCCAAGAGATTCCGGCTCTGCCGGGTTGTTGACCTCGAAGACTACCATTCCATCCGTCCCCATACCCGATTGGTGCTCCACCAAATAAGCATAATTTCCTCGAATGGCAACGTCCAAGCCCGATCCACAAATCGGATAAGTATGCGTGAGCTCAGACAGATGATGCGGATCAGAAATGTCCATTGTCCGCAGTCCAATACCCGCCCCGTAAGCTATGCTGCCGACGATTTCCATGCGGCTTACGCCCCCACCGGGACCGAAGGAGCTAACCTCTACCGGTGCCGCGGGACTGGAAATATCCACCACCGTTACCGCATAATAGGGTCGCATGCCGGTCGCACAGACAAGATTCCCCGAGCTGGCGACTCTATGAGGTCCAGTTGTTTCCGTACCAATTGAACCTTCAAAGACTGGGTGAGCTGGGTCGGCTATGTTCCAGACATCGAGTTGGTTTTCCGAGACCGTCCCCTTCAGCACCACCGCATCGGAACCTGTCACCGTCACATCCCAAGTCCATCCGCCGCTGTCGCAGGCAGCAACCTCTACCGGTTGCAGGGGATTTGATAGATCGATGATGCGCAGCCCATTGTATTGGGTTGCTAAGTAGCCGTGGTTTCCTGAGATCATGCCATAATAAACCCCAAAGGTTGTATCTACCGAAGCGACCCATTGCGGCTCAGCGGGATTGCTCATGTCCCAAACCGTTAAGCCTGCGCCGCTCATGCACAGGTATTCTCCTGCCATGCCCATTGCCTCCCAGGCTGTGCCGTTGCCTGGAAAACCGCAGACATAATGCACATTGGTCGGGTCCGAGATGTCCAACACGTATGCATAGCCTTCATCTGTCTGTGCAATGGCATAGTCTCCGTGTACAAACGAGATCACGCTTCCTATACCACTGGTCCACTGGCCAAGCACTGCCGGTTGCGTCGGGTCGAAGACATCGAGTACAAACCCGCCATACCGCGTACCAAGGTAGGCACAGCTACCCACTACATAAACGCCACCGCCAGTGTCCCACCACTGATACCAGGTGAAACGTCCGATCGCCACCGGGTTCGCCGGGTCCGCAAGACTCACGATGTGCATCGCCGAGCTACCCACGACGTACGCCAAGTCTCCCACCATTTGGATTTTGTCCGCGCCCTGCCAGTATTCCAGACTCGACAAGCAACTCATCCCCAAGCTATCCTGCGCCTGACCGACATTCCAGACAGCCAAGAACAGCATCACGATCAGCCCCCATTTGCTCAAGCGAATCATTCTCATAGTACCCTCCAGGTTGATAAGATCAATTTGCTGACGGTAGTCGATCTCACCCGATTAGGATCGGGTGCTGGTCTTAGTCATGGGCAAGATGCCCATGATACAAGACTGGACTCCAGCCTACGCTGGAATGACACGTTGAAGGAGATTGCTTCGCTACGTTCGCAATAACGCATATGGTGACCCCCCTTTTGTTCCCCCCTACAATAGTAGGGGGGAAGATGTCAGGATCCCTGCGATCCTGACGCACTTATCTCGACAACACCAATTTCGCTGCCAGTGTGTGGGAGGTTGCACGCCATCGAGACCGAAATAATGGTCAAAATATGGCTCATCTAAGCAGTAATGCCTTTCGGGTGAGTTGCCTGTTGCCAGCTGACAAGCGAACAAAATATATTCCCGATGGCAGGTTCCCCGCGTTCCAGATTGTCGAATATCGTCCGGGAGTAATAATGCCATCTGTCAATGACGCCACATGCTGCCCAAGCAAATTGAACACGGCAAGGTCCACCCTGCCGGAAATAGGGACATCGTATGAGATCGTCGTGGCTGGATTGAACGGATTTGGGTACGCCGGATGCAGGACAAATGTTGTTGGAATGACCGAGCCCGGGTCTGGTGGTACTGAAGTTATCTCATCGGGACCGGTTTTCACCACGTAGCAGAACGGAACGCCTTCCTCGAGGTTACCGCCAGTATATCCGGCTACGACATATCCTCCATCAGTCGTCTGTCGTGCCGATGTACCGTAACTGGCAATACCACTTCCCTCATAGGTTCGGTGCCACAAAACATTCCCCTCTGAACTCACTTTATACAATAGCATCTCCCCCTCAACATTAGGATTGAAATCCACCATCCCGGCAACAATATAATCACCGTTAAAGGTCTGCTGAATGGAATAAATAAAATCCCATTGGGTTAGGTCAAAAACCGATACCCACGTGGTATCACCGACACCATTGGTTTTCACAACGTATCCGTCGGAATCCCAATGTTGACCATAACTCCACGTATATCCACCACAAATATACCCACCGTCCGATGTTTCTTGAACCGAATAAAAATAATCTCCGTAGGAACCGCCATACCATCTTGTCCAGATTGTATTGCCCTGGGCATCCGTCTTTAGCAGCCAAGCGTTTGAATCCATTGAATCCGGGAGAGCACAGTAACCTGCGATTACAAATCCCCCATCTGAGGTCTGTTCCACATGGTTGCCATGTTCAAAGCCACTTCCCCCATAGGCGCGCGTCCAAAGCGTATCTCCGTTTTCATCTATCTTGTATAATACACAATTGGTTTCGCCAATGCCTGACAAATAGCTGTATCCGGTAAAGACATATCCACCATCATCAGTTTGCCCGACACAATATGCTTTATCAATAAGACTTCCCCCATAAGCCCGAGTCCACAAGGTATCACCCAAAGCGTCAGTTTTCACTAAATAGAAATTCGCATAACCATCCGGAAATCCAAACGATTCCGTCCAACCAGCCGCAATGTATCCCCCATCTGTCGTCGGTTGCACTGAATTGAATTCGTCGTCTCGACTACCGCCATAGGTGTGCGTCCATATCTCATTCCCCATGCTGTCGATTTTAATCAGACAACCTTGATATAAGAGAGTGGGGTCCATTTGGGCAAAGCCGGCGACGATGTAGCCGCCATCGTTAGTCAGTTGGATGTCATTCGCCCAGGTGCGATGACCCTCGCAATAGATGCGAGTCCACAGCGTATCCGGATGGGGTTGAGCGAACAAGGAGGTTATCAGTATCAAGGGCAGGAGGACGTATGACGGGCGATTTCTCATGTTCCCCTCCTTTCAGGGTGTGCAAGGACTATGTCGGGTCGGAAGGATTGAGACCAATTTGAGCCAGACTCTTTTGTGGAGCGATTCGAACGAGAATAGCGAATCGTCACGACCGGCAGGATGATCATTCCATCTCCTATCGTATGGGTCCCAGTCAAACAAGATGCTGGGATCGAACCGGGAGCTTAGATTCGAAATAGTTCCCCACCAATTGTGTTCCACGTCGTTCCTGGGATAATTGACACTATTATTGGACGTTTGCATCAGGTATGTTAGTGGAGTACGCTCATCCACAACATTGTTATGTCCGTCGTGCATGTGCGCCTTAGTGTCGCTCACGAGCTTGATTTCAACGTCACCATTTTCCACTATGTCATTGTAGCCATCTCTGGGAAGGGTAGCGTCTGCCAGCAAACCGGCAAGATTTTGGGCATAAATGCCTTGAGCGTCGTTGCGGTGGATATAGTTCCGCTGCAGCTTCGCAACTCCGTCAAAAACAAACAGGCCTATGCCGCCGTTGTTGGAAACTATGGTAGTGTCCATCCAGAAGTCGGCATATTCCACACTTATGCCATTGCCAGTGCAGTCCTGGATCTTACACGTATCTACAGTAACGCTGGCGTCGGTAATGGACAACCCGTCATCTGCGTGGCGAATCTCAGCCCAGTCGAAGTCGCCTTCGCTTCCCACTGCCATGGTGATCCCATCCCAGTATTCATTGGCTTCCAGTCGGTCAAGGATGACCATATTGGTGTAATTTTGCCCTTGGATATTCAGTTGTGTGTACACCGTTAGTCCGGTGTTTTCGGCAAACAGGAATACGCAGTCACATCCGTTGGCACTCATAGTCAATGGGTTAGCCTCGGACGGATTGGTAAAGTCCGCCAGTACATGGTAGGGGGAAGCGTCTTGGTTTCGGGTGCCATATACACCACCCCCAGCGATGCAAACGAAATAGGGGGTTCCACCACCGCCATAGGCTCCAATGTCAGCGGCGCTGGTGGCAGGATTCGCATTGGTGCCCTCGCCCTGTGCGAGACAAGGAGAATTCCAGAGCAAGTGGTAGTAATTGTCATCGCCATAGGCTGCCACCAATTTGGGATCAGCATCGACTTCGTCGTTGCTGGTGACGTAATCAGGGTCATAGGGATCTTCATTCCCGTAGTTATAGTAGCAGTTATTTTCCACCGTAAGAGGGGATTCAATGGCAATGCAGTACTCTTCGCAATTCATGATAATGTTGTTTGTGATGAAAGTACCTCCACTATAGGAAACAATTTGTATGCCGTGACCGGTTTCAGCTATTGGATCCCCTGCGCCATTTATGACGTTGTTGTAGATAGATCCACCTTTTTCGAAGATGTGTATCCCGCCATTCCTGCAATCCTCGATGCGGTTGTACCTTATGTCAATGGCATACTCTTCGTTACCAAGGTGAACATACAAGCCGAACCCGGAGCAGTGTGCCACGTAATTGTCCAGCGCCTCCGTGTCCCAATCGGTTCCGGTCTCTTCGGGATAATCAATATTTATCCCAACCTCACAATTTTCAAGCTTACAACCAGTCACGGAAGCCACATTGTGATCGCTAACAGAATAGTGACCAAAATCCACACCGGCGCCCAGGCAATGATGAATATAGCAATCCTCCACCTTGACCTCGGCGTAACCTTTCAGGCGAACCGGTCCCTCGGCATTAAGATTACCCGATTCGAATGTCTCGCCGCCATAGCTAATCTCGCAGTTTGCAAGTTCTATTATTGCAAGACTCTCTAGGTTACTCCCCTCGGCGATCAGGGCTTTCCAGTCGCCAGCAGCAGGATTCGCTTGATTTGAGGTGAATAGCACCGGGCTCGAAGTCGTGCCGGGAACGAGCAATGTACCACCCCCATTGACCCTAATTTCGTAAAACCCATCGAAGTAGACCTCACAGCCTGCTTCAATTGTTATCTCGTATGGTGAATTAACTTCGCAATCGCCATTTACGATATGAGGATTTCCCGAGGCTTCCCAGTCCTCTTCCTGGGCACCTGAATGATATGTCTGTGCATAGACACTTAGTGATAGTGCAAATATCACTATCCCTGCAACGAAGATTCGATGTAGCATGATACACCTCCAAATGGTTTGGGTCTTCACTTACTTCAACAACACAACTTTTTGTTTGAGTTCTTTTTTTCCTGAAATTAGTTCAACTATATATAAACCGGAAGCGCAGGACTCGGCATTCCATAAGATCCTATGCACTCCCGGAGAAAGAGGGGGAAACGTATATTCCTGAATCTTCTGACCCAGGATGTTGTAGATAGTGATGGTGGCTCCCATTTCAGCCGGTACCGTGAACGGAATAACTACGACGCTATTGAACGGATTAGGATACGGTGGAAGTAGAGCAAATTCGGTAGGAATTGGTTTGAGTTGATAGGAGAGTACCGGCACATACGGATAGCTTTCGCCCCAGGGACCGCCCCAGCAGCCGATGTCATTTCGCGTGGAATCCACGTCATTGAAAAATGGGTCGGGATCACCGGAGTCGATACAAGGGGAACCAAAGGATAGACGAAAATCGATGGTATCCTGAACCATTGGATCAAGGTACAAATTGGTGGAATCAGGGATGCAATTCACAAAATCGGAATCGTTACCAAAGAAATCGTTGTAGCTGATGTCCTCAAACGGCGGATGAGAATAGTGCATCTCAATACCGATTTCGTTTGAAAGGAAAAGATTGTTTCGTAAAGACACCTCAATTGGTGGATTCGAGAATCCCGCCCCCTGATTCGTGTCGAAGAAAAGATTGTTGCTTACCAATACGGTATCTGCGCTGTATATGCCTGCGCCGTCCCCGCCAGAAAAGATATTATTTGCCATTCTACCCGAAGCACCGTTAATGTAGTAAACGCCACTGTTAGTGTTGGCTATTCGGTTTCGGATAAATTGCAACTCACTATTATATTCTGCACGCCCGTATCCACCATCTATCAACGTGCATTCTTCGACAATACCTTGAGAGTCATGACGAAAATCAAAGTGACTGCCCGTTGAAGTATGATCGAAATATTCCGAACGTGTCTTGGACACTGTGGCAGATGAGTAAGCTACCCGTACGAATGTATTTGGCATATCATGATATATCAGACTTTCGCAGCTGTCCACCAATGCCCAGGAATTGTCGTCAATATAAACGCCGAATCTACTGTCTACTATGTTGGAGTGTCTGATCATGACATTGCTCTGAGAATCGGCCACTACCCCATAATAGGGATTTAGGAGGAAAGCGAAATTGATTTTCGATGTATCGATTTCAGAACCAATGCATTGAATACCTCGCCATGCCCAAGCTAATGAATCCCCAAATTCCGGCAGGAAACGGATGGTGTCTTCCGGGGTGCCCACCGCATCGAGTTTACCTCGAACCACGAATCGATGCCGCAGATCTTCGACAGGTTCCCACTGGAACCGGATTTCCACCCCGGGTTCGATGATTAGGCTATCCCCGGATGGCACCACCACATCCTCCACCACCATGTATGGCGACCGATCCCGGGTCAACACCCCCGTGACTTCCCCTGCCAGGATCGTGTATGGACTGACCAGGACATCGACTTCCTGAGAATCCCTTTGCGCCGAACCATCCTCCACCCAAACTCCAAACGCGAAATCCCCTTGCCCTTGCGGCACTCTGCCTGACACTACCGCAGTCTTGTCTTCGAAATCGATTAGCTCATCGACCCGATGCAGCCACCCCGGCAAATTCCAGAATCCAAAGTTCAACGGTCCGAAATCATCGGTAGCACGCGCCACATACCGGAGCGTGGTTCCCCGCTGCACATTGACTTCCACCGGAGATACGATCGCCGGAGGATTGTCGATCCGATGATCGAAGAAATAGCATCCCATGTCGGCTCGGGTTCCGTCCGGGTCAAGGGGTGAAGCCGGATCACCAGCATCGATACAGGGGGAATTGGCTTGAAGCTGGTAATCATACGGACTTCCAGCCCGGAAACAGGGGTCAAGGAAAATGTTGCCCGTATCTAGCTCACAATTATGGGTGGCTATTGTAAGGTTGTGGAAATCGTTGTATCTGATATCGGATGCATTAGGGCTAGAGCTATAGATTCCGGTGCAGTTTACACCATCACCCACGATAATATTATTCAAGATCTGTTGCGGGATCAATGACGTAGAAAGATAGATCCCTCTGTCATCGCAGATGATGGTGTTGTTTTCGATAATATTCACACCTTGTCCGTAAATAGCAATACCGCGCGTGTCCGAGGTAACCAAATTGGCCAAAATAGTGGCTTCACAATCATATATGTCAATCACACCGGAAATACGATTCTCCTGTATGGTGGCATACGAGTCGTACACTAGGATACTTCCGCCGAATTGATTATCTTCAATCGTATGAACACCGAAACGTGTCTGGACATTAAGCTCAACGGTATTGTCGAACCAATGGGTGTTGGTAGCATAAGTTGAGCCGCTTTCCAGCTGATTATCGTAAATCTCTACGTCGTTGCCGTGGTCAATGGAAAGAGTCCTGATAGTATTGTCATGGATGGGTGACATTTGCTGATAATATGTTGATAGTGTAACATCCTGCCCCACGTTGTGCTGGAAAACGGCACTTCCGTAGTACAGAAGCACCGTTCCACCATGAATTGTATTGCACGATAGGGTGTCTGATTGCTGATAACACCGAATCGGGGTAGTGCGTGCGATTATCCTGCTGTGTGTCAAGACCACGTGACCGTAATGGGATTCTATGCCCTGATAACCGGAATCGATGACACAATATTCCAGGCGGATTTCTGAACCGTGGGTGGAATTGTTGTTGATTCCCGCGAATCCCGTGACTGGCGAAAAGAAATAGACGGAATCATCCTCTGTACCAATCGCTCGCAGTCTTCCAAAAACGAGGATTGGCGTTCTTCGGATCTCTTGATCCAGGAACCAGATTTGGACGCCGGGTTGGATGTTCAGGGTGGAATCTAATGGTACGATCAGGGTGTCGGTCACCAGATACGGATTCCCCTCCCGTGTCCACGTCCCATACACTTCCCCCGCTACCCAGGTGGTGTCGGCGTGGAGGAGGGTGGAGAAGAGCAGAATAGTGACCGAAGTCAAAAGGAGGTAGGGTCGCATTTTTCGCAGCATAGGAATTACCATACTGTTAAATTGCTGAATTGTCAAATTGTTAAATGGTCGGGTTGTTCGATTGCTCGATTGTTCCATTGTTGGGGGAAGGCGGATTGATCAGGTCCTCCTCGGGGTCAATATAATGAAAGACCAGGGGAAAAGCAAGGGGAAATTTCAAAGCAAGTGTGAAAGTGTGAAGGAAGAAGAATTGTTAAATTGCTAAATTGTCAGATTGTTGGATGCCATGTTGTTGGATGGCTGGAGTGTTTCATTGTTCAATTGTTGGATTGTTGGATTGCCGAATTGCTAAATTGCTAAATTGCCAAATTGTTGGATTGCTAAATTGTTGAATCGCCCGACTGTTGGATTGCGCGATTGCTATGTTGACGAATCCCTGGAATGGTCTGGATTAGAATCAACTCAACGCGGCGCATCAGCAAACGTGGGGAAGCGCGTCGTTTTGCTTTGCGATTCCCCACGTCAGCAGCGCCCGAATATCGGGCGGCTATCCGCGATAAGAGCTGTCTCCTGGCGACCTCAGTAGCCGAGGACTTCGAATTGAATTTGCTTCCCTTGGTCGTATTTTTCCGTGCCCACCTTGATGTTGGTGCCGGTCCCCGACTGGTCAATATAATGGTGGATATCTTTCTTCGTCAACTCTGGTGACACCTTGTTCGCTTCCACGATGCCAGGAATATTGGGCAGATTCACCCAATTCCCCTGCGACGGAGGGGGCGGATCCGGCACCAGCTCCCCCGAATCACAATAGGGACACTGGGTCAATTCCGGATTCAGCAGGACATTGCAGTCTGTGCAGTAACTCATGATAACCTCCTCGAGCATTGCGTAAGTAGCCATTCACCGAATTGGAACAATTTGTCCAAAGGGTTCTTATTTTGCGTGACGCCCGCATTATGCACCTGATACGGCAAGACCCCAAATGGCGACGATGATGATCACCGCACCCCCATTGACTATCCACCCTTCTTCGCAACCTCTGCCAAGAAAGTTGCACTATGGTGATCTTAACGATTCATCGTCGCCATCTATTGACGGAGGCAAATCCTGTTCTGTGTGGACCGAAGGCACTCCTTCGGTTGTGGTTCCTATCATTCAGGCAAGAGCTTGACATCGCATGATTCGAAATGACCAGGCGGAAGTCATCATCTTGCCGCCCATGCCCACTAAGGTTATTGGATGAAATCCGGATTTCTTACATCGCTCAGGAAAAGTCATGGCACTGACAAGCTGGAGCTTGGCTATTCGGCTAGTTCTCCCGCTGGAGGAAGCAACAAAGAAACCCCTTGTCTGAGGGACAGGGGGCTTATTCAATGGGCTGGCTGAAAAATGGTCGATTGTCCGATTGTTGGATTGCCAACTTGCTCAATCGTTCGATTGCTCGATTGTTGAATTGCCAATCGTCGGACGGTGATTATCGAATTCCACGGCAGGCATGATCTCACCACGGGCTGTGGTCACGCAGCAATCGCTATTTGGCGTGTTCCTCCCGGATCGCTGTTGCCAAGGCTTCTGCTCTGGATGCATATTCCCCCGGCTTCTCCTGGATCCACAAAAAGTATGGCAATGCTTTTTCGGGATCGTTGTTCAACAGGTAGGCTTGAGCCAAATACCACTTGGTTTCAATCTCCAGGGCATACCGATTGAGGCTATCCGCCTGGAGCAATGCTGCAATCGCAGGCGCAGCCTGCTTGTCCAGATAGTAGGTCACTCCGAGAAAAAACCAAATCGACCATTCATTCGGTGATTCCTGAGTTGCATTCAGCAGCAATTGCTCGGCGCTCTTGTAATCGTTTGCATTGTAGGCTGCCATCGCCTTCGAGAAGAGCGAATCAGTCGAAGGCGCCGCCGACATTGCTCTGGAGGGCATTTCTTGATAGGCAAACTTGTCAAACGACAAGATCGGCAAATACGGATTGACGCGCTCCGAACCGTTCGGAAATGACAAGATCAGCAAAGCGATCACAGCCAATGCTGCCGCAGGGACCAGAATCCGGAATCGAAAGAGCGATGCCATCGTGCCCGACAACGGACGAGAGACATTCCGTGGCATTCCCCTCTTCTTTGTCGATAGCAATTCTGCCTTCAGGCTTTCAAACGATATGCCCTGCTCGTGCAGCGCGTTCACGACCTGCTCTCTTCTGGCGCCAATCGCGCCAAGCATCGGGTCAAATTCCAAGAGCTCTTGTCGGCATGACTCGCAGCTCATCACATGCTCTTCGAATCGGCACCGATCCTCCTCATTCAATAAGTTCAACGCGTATTGCGTCAGCAATGCCCCTGCACTTGAATTAGTACATTTCATCTTGGTTTCCCCTTCCCGACACTGGCTGTTTTTTCAGTTCCATCAGCAGCTTTTGCCGGCACCGCGTATTTCTGGTGTCGAACGCCAGCCGGCTCAAATTAGGCTCCAAAGAACTGAAGAACTCCCACATGTCGTTTACGTTCTTACCTTCCAGCAGCCCCATGAAAAGCGTCTGGCAATAAGGTGTTAGTTTCGGAATGGCACGTCTGAATTTGCTTACGATTTCCTCCAGTTCAATATCTGTTCCGATGTTATTTGACCCGTTGGCTATTGTCGATTCGTCGAGTTCCTCCTTTCGAGTTTCGACGGGATCGTGACCGTCGTCCTGGAAAACATCGCGCCTTCCGCGATGTTTTCGGAGGGCATCACCAATCTTGTTTCTGGCAATCTGAAGGGCGAAGGTTATCGGATGATCGCGAATGCTGTCCAGCTTTTCCCAGAACACAGCCAACGACTCTTGCAGGATATCCTCCTGATCCTCAAGCGACCATCCCCAACATCTATATTGGATGACGAGGCGAATTCTTACACGCAACGCCTCAACCAACTCATTCTGCCGCTGCCGGTCGCCGTCCTGTGCTGCCTCAAGGAGTGATTGCCAATTTACACCGTTCTGTTCCGACATGTGGATATCAGCTTTTGTGAAGTGTGCACCGGATTCAAGCTCAATTTACCCCGCCTATCAGCACAAACGGCGCCCAATAATAGATATCTTCGTATTTCTCTTTGGTGTCAGCCTGAGCCATTTGCAGCGATTCTATCTTGCTGTGATTCTGCAAGTTGCGGTAGAAACGCTCCATGAAATACCCGGTGGACTCGTCGTTCACTTCCCATAGGCTGCACACCAAAGCTTGTGCCCCCGCGCACAGAAACGCCCTTGAAAGTCCGACTAACTCGTCGCCGGTGGTCAAATGACCCAATCCAGTTTCACACGAAGACAACACAACCAACTGTGCCTGTAGATCGAGGGAAAAGATTTCATATACATCCAATTGTCCGTCCTGTCCTTCCCCCGAAGCCAGCAGAAGCCCCGAATATAGAGGATACGATGAGTTCAATTCCGTATGACATGCCAAGTGCAAGATATCATAATCCCCCGCCCTTTTCCTAAACAGCGATTCCGAAGCCAAGCCACCGGTACAGATATCGCTGTTCGGAAAAACGTTACCGATGCGTTTCACTTCCATTTCGGAATACTGAATCGAATCATGTATCTGCGTCCGAGAAGGATTGCCAAACGCCAGCATCCTGTTACGACCTGCATGCTGTCTCTGGGGCAAATACTTCATTACGGAAGCAGATGGCAAGAAGCTAATCTGATACCGTTCAAAAAGGAACCTCCCATCCTGATCTTGCAGCGCATGGAACGGCAGATAATGCAAAATGCCGTGCGGAACGATAATTAATCTTTCGGTTCGGATCCTGTCTATTACCGGTCTTATCAAAATATTTTGCAGTTCACGCGACAGATAATCGGTCGATCCACGCCAGTGTATGGTTTGCCGGAACCCATCCACCATGTCCTGCAAGCTATCCGCAGGCAGGAGGATTATCTCGGTATCGACACTCCCCCGAGTAATCACCCAAATCAATACTTCATTTTCAGTGAGAAAATACTCCAATAATGTACTTTCAGCATCGAGCAAACTCTGCACTTCAGGAAGGGTCAACGGTTGTTGAGAAACCACCGATTTCAACTCGGGTTCGTATTCCATACTATCATTGCCAGCGCCGAGAAATTGCGAATGCAGACTTTTTCCGACCTGCGTTTCCCCTGCGAGAATATCCAGAAATGACCGAGCCCGAGCCCGCTCCACATAGTTGAATGCCTCCGCGAATTGGTGATCCGCGAACAACAGACTTATCATTTTGTCATAAACGCCGAACACTCCTGAAGCGTAACTGCGCTTCTGTGCCTCCACGCTCAACTTTCCCCGAATCCCTTCCGCACTCGAAATCGCCTCCGCAAAGTGGAGACGTGCCTCGGGAAACCGCCCCTGCGCAAGATGGCAATCCCCCAGTGCTTGATACGCAATTTGAATGCAATTCTGTGCTCCGAGGTCCTGTGCGATATCCAATCCTCTCTGAATCGATTCATCGCCCTCCGCGTACTTCCCCATTCTACAGTTGATTTCTCCCACATTTAGCAAATTGGAGCATTCGCCGACTCGATCGCCCAACTCTTTCAATTCCAGGAGACTCATTCTGTAATAGTCCAACGCACTCGGATAGTCTCCCAATCCCGAATATACAACTCCGATGTTGTTCAGTGCATTCACAACTCCATTCCTATTATGCAATTCCCGGCATAGTGCCAAGCTCTGCTCATAACAACTCAGGGCTTTTTCATATTCTTCGAGTCTCTCATGCACAATTCCCAAGTTGTTCATAGCGTCTGCTTCTGATTTGGGATCCCTCAATTCCTCTGCAATTGAATAGCTATATTGATAGTATTCGGCTGCTCTTGCATAATCACACAGGTACAGATATACAGACCCGGTTGTAAGTAATGTTACCATTTCGTATCGGCGATTCCCGAGTTCGCGGAATATGCCAAGGCAGAGTTGGTAATTCGTCAATGCGTTCGGATAGTCGGACCGTTTCAAATATACATTCCCCAAATTCTGTAGCGCGATCGCAATGTCTTCCTTATCATTCAATTCCCGCGCGACGGTCAGACTTTGAGCGAAATACTCGATAGCGCGATCGAAGTCAGACAGGTCGCTGTTCACCTGTCCATAATTGTTCCATATTTTCGCTTCTCCCTTCCTGTCGCCGATTTCGCGGTAGATCTGCAGTGCTTTCGACCAATTTTGCATAGCGCTCTCATGATTCCCCTGGTTATAATAAGTAGTACCGATTACCCTCCATGTCTTTGCTTCGGCGCTCGAATTCCGCTCGGATTGATACAGAAGTATCGCCGAATTGTACAACTCCAGCGCCGCCGAGTAGTCTCGGATCTTCCTAAGGGAGTCACCGATGGCGACCATTTTATCGCCTTCCGAGATAGTGTCAGCAAATGCTGTAACTTGACAAGAAAGCACAATTGCAGCTATCCCGATCATGAGCGTGTACTTAATGCGCCACGCCATCGCAACAATCCTCCGTTAAGCGCCCTGGATCAGTTATTACATGGTATTGCTTCCGGCGGGATTTGCACCCTAAGAGACGCGCCAGTTACTTTCCTGGTGTTTTGCGGTTCACGCTCTCAGACCATCTGATACCGCCGGTTGGGGGAAATTTAAGAAATTTATTCGACAAAGTCAATATCCGAAACCGAAATACTGCAAATCAGTGTCCCGCTGCGAAACTTCTGACGCACTACGCCGCCAGCAGGGCGCTGTTTTCATTGGAAGCTGAGTTCGCAGAGATTGAGGCAAAAAAAGAGAGGGCAAATAGTGAGAAGAGCTTGATACTGTCTGAGGATTTTTCCGAGAGATTTTCAATTCGCGGGTGGGCGGCAAACTCTCCGCAAGTTCCCTTCGTGCTTCGCGACTGTGCTATCGGAGCAGCACCATCTTCTTTACACTGACGAAATCAATGCTTTCGAATCGGCAGAAGTATATCCCCGATGGCAGGTTACCCGCGTTCCAAACTGCCGAGTATGTTCCCGGAGTCAGCACATCATTGACCAGAGTCGTTACGTGCTGACCAAGTACATTGTAAATGGATATACTCACTAGTCCCGTGACTGGAACCTCATACGAAATTGCGGTGACTGCGTTAAAAGGATTGGGATAACAGGGATATAGATTGAACTCGTGTGGTGTGATTTCACCGGATGAGACTACGCCGCTAAGTGCATCCACTTGGTAAACATGGAAATCACTTTCACTGGTGGTAAAAAGATACTGCCCTTGTATGTCCATGTCGTCGATGTATTCATGCGCAGAATAGTACCCGACGATGATGGGATCGGTGGGGTTCGAGATGTCCATCACCTGAATACCAGAATACGGATTATCAGCAATGAGGATATCCTGACTCACTGCCACTTCACTGTAGTATCCTTGGACTGACGTGACCACAGTAGGACTGCTGGGATTTGCAATGTTCACAATCACCACACCGCCTCCGCAATTCGCTACATAGGCATAATTGTCAGTGACCACCACTCGGCGCCCATGGGCGTAAAAATTGGCGACGGGCAAACCGCAGGACCCCGCTAACTGGGGTGCTGCCGGATTGGAGAGGCTGTAAACCCTGAAATAGTTATATTGCACGAAGTACAGGTATCCATTTGAAGCGGTCACGCCAAAAATCCCTCCCTCCGACAACTGAGGGATTGCTAACGAGTCCACCCATTCTGGAACCTCAGGGTTGACTAAATCGTAGGTCTGAATATAAGATGGACCGCTGCTATGGAAATCGAAGGCGTACAAATAGTCTCCCACTATCAATACTTTCAGATAATTGCAATTTTGAGGCGTCATACCGAGGCACCATAGAGAATCCAGTTGCGCTGGATTGCTGACATCTGCTACAAACAATCTCCAATACCTCACCGCCTCATAGGCATAATTCCCCCGGATTGCTACGCTCCAGGCTTCGTGGCTATGTCTATACAGGTTCGCCAGTTCAGAGATATGATTAGGGTCAGCAAGGTCAATCGTGCGCAGCCCGACTCCTAAGTCAGCAATATATCCGATGGTGCCGCTGATTACCAATTGTTTTAGGATACCGTAGTTTCCGAATTCGCTCACTATAGTCGGCGTGGCAGGATTCGAGATATCCACTACATGAGCCACTTTGGGTCCCCCCACGTTTTGGACGCAGACCAAGTTGCCGGAGCTGGAGATTATCCTATAATAACCGTATGGATAATACGGATATTCCATTGCACCCTCAAACACCGGATGAGTTGGGTCTGCCACGTTCCAGATGTGCAGTCCGTCACATGTAATGATCGCGTGCGAACCTGTTACAGTCACATTCCAAGCTCCACTGTCACAGACGGCGATTAGTGAAGGTTGCAATGGGTTTGTAAGGTCTATGATGTGCAAGCCATCAGATAACGTCGTAACATAGGCATAATTTCCTGACAACGTTCCACCACCCGCTTGTAAAGCCGTATCGCAGGCAGCCACCCACTGCGGGTGGGTGGGGTCGCTGATGTCATACAGGACGACCCCGCCGGGGCACCCCGCCATGCATAGGTACTCGTCTGCCATCCCAAGTGCGCCTCCGAGTTCATCCGGAAAAGCGCCGATATAGTGCACGTTGGTTGGGTCGGAAACGTCCAATATATAAGGTATGCTCTCATCGGATGATGCGATGGCAATGTCTCCATGGACTAAGGTGATATCGATTATTGTGCCTGTTGCCTGCCACTCACCCAGAGTAATCAGATTTGCAGGGTCAGAGACATCGAGCACCACACCGGTATCGCACAAGCTAAGATAAGCCCAATTGCCCGTCACATAGACCCCACCATAGCAACCTCCGACATGCTGAGTGTACCGACCAACTTCCACGGGATTAGAAGAATCCGCGAGGCTCATGATATGAAGCCCTGACGAGCCACCCATGACGTACGCTAAATCACCGACCATCTGGATGTCATTGGCATCGGACCAGTAGACCAGTGAAGCTACATGGTGCATCCCCAAACTGTCCTGCGCTTGACCGACATTCCAGACAGCCAAAAACACCATAATAGTCAGCCCACACGTACTGAGGCGAACGTTTCTCATAATGATCTCCAGTAAGATGTGGTCGAATAAGGAATCCGACACAAGACGTCGTGTCATCCGAGTGCCACTTTGGTTAACTGCTGAATTGTCAAATTGTTAAATTGTCAGATTGCTCGATTGTTCGATTGCTCGATGGTTGGGGGAAGGCGGATGAGTCAAGACCCCCTCGGGATCAATATACCAAAAGACCGGGGAAAAAGCAAGGGGAAATTTCAAAGCCGTGGGAAAGTGTGAAGGTGTGAAAGGAAGAAGTTGCAAGTGGCAAGAAAGGAAGAAAGAAGGAATTGCTAAATTGTCAAATTGTTGAATTGCCAGATGGTTCGATTGTCTCATTGTTCAATTGTTCGATTGCTCGATTGCTGGACTGCCGGATTGCTCGATTGTCGCGAAGGGCATACCACATAGGTGGTGACTCTCCGCAGACGACACATACAACAAGAGAATTAAAGAGCAAGCGTTTTTTTGGAGACTGACTTTGACACCAAGATACCTTAGTCGGCTAATATCGCCGCCCGGGGATCCATCAATTGCGATATTTCTGACCCCAGAAGGAAGAGAAAACCCGTTCCGAGTCATCGGAACGGATTTTCTCCACATTGTTAGAACACTGCTTGCCTCATGCAGGCTGATCGCCCGACGCTACGGCGTGGCATGCCTTCGTGAGAAGCTTCTCTCTTGCGTCCTGGCGCCTATTCCTCCCGGCGGTTGAATGCCGGCATTGGGCGCATCCAGGGGACCACTATCCGCAGTGACGCGGTAGAAGCTCATCGTTTGCCCTACTATGGCATCCAGATCGACGTAGGTGGTGTCAGGGGTGGAACCGATCAGTACGAATCCGGTGCTTGGGGAAGTGGATTTGTAGATGTGGTACTGCTGAGCGTTCACCGTCGGTGACCATATCAGAGTGATGCTGGTGCTGTCGACGGGAGTTCTAGATGGAACAATAGTGAGGTCGGTTACGACTCCAGGAACAACTTGCACCGTCAGGTGCCACGTCTGGGTCGACAACCGGACATTGTCCAACTGATCCAACGCCTCCACCCGCCAGTCGTAGGCGCCGTTAGAAAGGTTCGACATGGCATAATGCACCGGCGTACGGGACAATGTGTCCGTCACCGCGATGCTGTCCACCCACACCGAATCGTTCAGTACCAGCCGGTACTTCTTCAACCCGGATGTCAAGTCGAAGGACTGGTTCCACTGGAAGTCCACATTCGGGAATACAGTCACGGCACTATCCACAGGCGCGACGAGATCGAAGGCTTCAGGAGGCGTAGCGTCCACTTGCAGGATCCAGGTTTCAATCGAACGACTCTGGTTTCCGGCGAGGTCGTATGCCTTCACATACCAGTGATTGCCGCCGTCCGCTAACGGGGTCAGAATCGTGACCGACTCCGTGGCGATCCCGCCAACAAATAGCGTGTCCTCGACCCATAGCTCGTAATGATCCGCGGCGGTCCCCAGCAAGGTGTCGGGCGCTTGCCAACTGAAGGTCGGCGTGTTGTCTGACGTCCAGGAAGCATCGGCAGGACTCAGCAGGGAAAATGGCGCGGGGCCACTGCGGACTTCGTCGGCGCCGATGTCGGGATGAGTGGGATTGCGCAAATCGCCATCATAGTCCATGGAAATGCCTGCAATGGGGGTTCCAGCGCTGTCCACAGGCGAAGGCAGATTGAAGTGGAGGTTAATGGGCGCTGTGACGCTGGCGAAATTGGGGTTCGCGCTGATGCTATTGGCATCCTGTCCGGTTGCCGTCCGCCATGCCGCTAGGGTCGCACAATTTGTACTATTGTACTTGCCCAAATACATGGCATCTGGAGCATACAGGTCGTTGTAATTAGAAGTACCAATCGCACCCAAGACGAAGTAGGCGTACCTCATACCGGTGCCTTGCTGGTAGAAAATGTTATCCTTGACCGTAGTATTGCTGGAGCTGCCTGAGAAGAATGCGGAAGTGGCGGTTGCCGGGTTCAGGACAGAATTGTAGTAGTAGCTGTTGCCGTTGCCATTGCCGTTGTAAATACCATAGAATCCCGTGTTGAAAATCATGTTGTTGGCGATGGTATTGCGGTTTGAGTAGGCGAGATAAATCCCGCTGTAGTCGCCTTCAATCTCATTCTGCAATATCTGGTTATCAGCGGCATAATACAGTAAATGCCTGCATAGTTACCTGCTGTACCTACATTGTGAATGTGGTTCTCGATGAAGTGGTTGAACTTGGAGGAATCCGAACCGGAATAGTAACTGTAGATACCGTCGTAAAGGCAGTTGGCGATGTCCAGGTTGCGAATAGTGATGTAGTCGGCACCAGTGAGATTGAAACCATATCCTGCGGTCGAGGTAATCGCAGGAGTATTTCCCAGTGCCGCTTGGAAAGTCACCGTGTTGGTCGCACTGACACCGATAATCGCAGGCAGATTCACCTGCCCATTATAGGTGCCGGTATAGATATTGAAGACAGTGGGCGCGCCCACTCCATGAGCCGCAAGCGCAGTGGCTGCTGCCACCGGGGTCGCATAGTGCATGGCGCCGCCGCCCACATCATAGGCGCCGCCCATTATATTGGAAGTGGTGGTCCAGGAAGTGTCCGAAAAGATGTTCCGGAAGCTTCCATAGCGCGAAGCCGCTATTATCCTGCCGATGCTGGTCAATCCTGGCAATGCGCCTTCACCTGGCGTTACCCTGACCACGAATGTGCCAGTACCACCAGATGCCACCGCCAGAGAATCAATCACCACAGGACCAACACTGTCCATCACCTGATGCGTCCAGGATTCTCCCGAGCTTACCACCGCTGACAGATTGTAGACGTCACTAACAGTGCCACAGTTCCAGATGGTGAAGGAATAGTTGCTGTCCTGACCGGGGGCTACACTGCCTGTTGCCGTGACTGGCGTCATCTCCAGACAATAGCTATAGGGCGCATAAGTGAATTCGTCGGCGCCAATGTCCGGGGTGGACACGTCTCTGAGATCATTATCGTAGTCAGTCGTTACCAACGCTACCGGCGTACCTGCCGCCTCGACCGGAGAAGACAGATAGGTCTTGATGTGGAAATCGCCTCCGGAGGCGTTCACAAAAACCGGATTGCCGCTGATACTACTGGCGTCCAAACCAGTGGAGGTGCGCCACTGAACTAATGTCTGCAAATAGCCGCCATAATAGCCCACATATGCACTCGGCGCGTACAGGTCATTGTAGTTGGAGGTGTTGAAATAGGTCGCCGGAGAACCAAACACAGTGAGCGCACTCAGCGAAGAACCGCTCCCCCATTGGTACAAGATGTTATTCCTGAGGTTGTTGTAGCTGCCATTGTACAGGATAAACGCGGAACCAGTGCCCGTGTACACGGTGTTGTAGTAGTAATTGTTATAGTTGCCGTACCAATGGTTGATCCCATAGTAGCCGACGTTGAGAATAATATTGTTGGCGACAAGATTCCGGTTAGAGAAGTACACGTAGATCCCGTAGTAATCGCCCTCAATCCGATTTTCAAGGATCTGACAATCAGCGCTATAGTAGAGCTGGATCCCGGAGTAGTTTCCGGCGGCTCCCACAGTGTAAATGTGGTTTCCTCTAAACGTGTTATTCTTGGACGAATCCGTTCCAGAGTAGTAGTTGTAGATACAGTTGTAGTAACAACTGGTGATGGTCAGTCCCTGGATGGTGATATAATCGGCGCCGGTCAAATAGAAACCATGACCGGCAGGCGAAACGATCACCGGGCTTTGACCAGCCGCGTTCTGGAACGTAACCGGATTGCCTGCTCCCAGTCCCGGAATCGTTCCGGGAAGGTTGATTTGACCACTGTAGGTCCCATTGTAGATGTTGAAAGTGGTCGGACCTGATACTCCACTCGCAGCCAGTGCAGCGGCTGCATCCACTGGTGTGGCATAATCATTGTTGCCACCGCCGACGTCATAATTGCCGGACAATTGTGCCAGGCTTGAACCATAAGCAAGCAACATCGCTGCCATGCAGATCAGAACAGGAAAGCGTTTCATGTTTTTCTCCATTTGATTATAGAATGAACTTCCTTGCCGAACAAAGAAAAAGACGACGAAACTGCGATAGGTCTCAAAGGGAACACGAGACGGGAGCCCTGACTGTGGGCTATATGGGCGACTGGTCGCAAGAGCAGATTTGTCTTCCCTTTAAGACACTGCCTGCCAGAAATGGCGATTGACGCCCAGTTTGCCACAAAAGGATACCCATAAGAATCTTGGTGACAATAATAACTATTATTATTGACAAAATCAAGAGCAATTTTTTGAAATTTCCAGATTTTTTATCGAGATTATTAGCGGGAAAGCGACCTTCGCAAAAGGTCAACAAGAACCAGAGGCGACATCACGCAATTTCAGAGCAAGGGACCCAACGTTGCGAGTGGGTCATTGGTCCAACAGTATGCCATGAAAGATCGGCTTCCTTCCAGTTCAATCTTCATGCACCTCATCAGATCCCCGGCTTTGACTGCTCAGATTTCCGCAAAAAAGCTCTTGCTTTCTATCCCCGACTTGATCATATTTCCTGGGGTAATACCGGACCCAAAATCATACGCTGCTTGCATCTTACCTGTCTTGGTCCTGTGATAAGATCCTGACGTCCGGGGTTGGCGCAACGGATTGAACCTCAGGGAATCGTCCTGGTCAACGCGATTTTATCTCTTCGTTTCTTAGGTTTACCATCCGGAATCTCTTAGAGTACTTTCACTTATCCCTATCTAAGTGTATTGAGGAACATGATGAAAGCGAACTTCTCCAGAATGGTCATCGGCATTCTCTTGATATTCAAGCTGTATGCGACGGATAGTAATGCCCAGTCACTTGATACCTTGAAGATCCATTCTGAATTAGACAGTCTAGTCCAGATGGGAGATTCCCTGAGAACGGCATGGCGTTTGGAGGAAGCTCTGGAGACATACACATTAGGATTAGAACGAGCCCAAATAATTGATTACAGGGGTCGCATCGCAGATTTATCTCAAAAGGTCGGCAAAGTTTACTCTTATCGCAGCCAATATGATGATGCATTGACATACTGGGAAAACGCCCTCAAGATTTATCGTGAATTAGGTGCCAGAAAGAGTGAGAACACCGTATTGGGCAATCTTGGCACAGTGTACACCATTCGTTCTGATTATCCGAAAGCCATTGAATGTTACCAACAGAGTATGGAGGCTTGCCAAGAGATTGGATTTCGAGAAGGTGAGGGTCGAGCGGTTGGTAATTTCGGAAATATTTTTCTGCAAACATCAGATTATACAAAAGCGTTAGGATGCTACCAACAAAGTTTAGAAATATTCAGGGAATTGGGGCTTAGGTCAGAAGAAGCTCACATGTTGCTCAATATCGGAGGCATCTATGTATATTTAGGAGACTACAGAAATTCTGAGGAGTATTATCAAGAGAGTCTTGATATTTCATTGGAGGTTGGTGACTCGAGAATTGTTAACAGTGCTTTGCTGAATTTGGGGGTATTGTGCGCCAGGGTTTCCGATTTTTCTAAAGCGTTGGATTTTTACCAACAAGCCCTGGAGCAGTCAAGAAAGTTGGGAGATCGTCAAAGGGAAGGGGAGATTCTTTTGGATTTGGGACAGGCTTATCACGAACTTGGAGATTATCAGAAAGCCTTAGAACTCATGGAATCCGCCAAAGCAATATTTCGAGACCTGGACTGTGGTGCAGGGACAGTCCGGACGTTAAACGCTATGGATGTTAATTATCGAGTCATGGGTAACTTCACTGAGGCAATGGTCAATCTGCAAAAAGGCTTAAGAATGGCTGAGGATCTGAAGTGTGAAAACGAGATCGGTGAAACACATTTTCAACTTGGTAAATGCTACGATTCGCAAGGGATGGATTCCTCAGCTGCAATACATTTTGCCAGTTCGATTGATGCGCAGGAGCAGATACGGGGCAAATTGGAGGTGGAGGAGCAAAAAAGTGGCTACGCCAAAGGGATCTTTAATAACTACGAAGCCATGATAGTGACCCTGCTGAGGCTGGGTAAGAATGAAGAAGCCTATGATTGCACAGAACGAGGCAGAGCCCGATCTTTTCTCGATCTTCTGGCATCCAGTGAGGTGACGGTGGGGAAAAGCCGGCATGGGGAATTCCTGCAAGAGGAAGCGGAATACCATGAACATGAGGTTGAAATAAAGGAATAGATAGCGGCTCTTCCGGATGATACTGCTCAGGTGGCTTTACTTCGGGGTACGTTGGAGGAGGAATGGGAGTCCATTGATGCATCGATTGAAGAGAAAAAAATGTATGAACCGGAATTGGCATCCATGGTAACAGTCAACCCGCTAACCTTGTCTGAAGTCCAGGCATTAATGGATCCAGAGAGCACTATCCTGGAATATTTTCTTACCAAAGAAAAGACTCTGATCTGGTTAATCACACGGGATGACATGGAAGTTTTTCAGGCAGAGGTTGGTGGTGACAGTCTCGCAACATTGGTGAAAGATTTCCGTGATGCCATTTTGATCGAAGGTTTAATGGAAGGTAGATCGCAAACCCTTTACGAAATTCTGATTGCACCAGCAGAGGATAAATTGAAACCGAACAACTGGTTATCATCCCACACGGTATCCTCCACTATCTCCTCTTCCACGCATTGAAGAACAAGAAAGGCAAATACTTGATTGACCGTTATAATATCAGCTATTTACCGTCAGCATCAGTGCTGAAATACCTTGAACCGAAGAAACGTCCCAAAGGGGACAAACTGCTGGCATTCGCAAATCCGACCACGAACAGAGATGACCACAAACCTCTTCCCTTCGCAGAAAAGGAGTTGAATGACATCGCGCAATTCTACGAGCAGAAGCTCCTATTGTCGAAAGCTGATGCGACGGAGGACAGATTTAGAGAATTAGCGCCTGACTATGATATAATACACCTGGCATGTCATTCCGAACTGAATTCGGCGTATCCGTTATTCTCGGGATTGCTGCTGGCACCTGGAGAAGAACAGGATGGTGAATTAGACGTCCACGAACTATTCACCACGGATCTAAACGCATACCTGGTAGTGCTTTCAGCTTGCCAGACCGGTCTGGGGCACCTGACCACCGGAGATGAATTAGTTGGATTATCGCGGGCATTCATTTATGCCGGGACACCTTCGGTGGTGTCATCTCTGTGGGTGGTGAATGATGAATCGACCGCATATCTCATGACTCGATTTCACAGGAACCTGAGGAAATATGACAAAGCAGAAGCGCTTAGACGTGCTCAGTTGGAAGCCAAGAACAGATATAAATCCCCTTACTACTGAGCCTCCTTCGTGTTGATCGGTAGTCCGGATTAATAATCATTAAAAGTAAAAGCTTACTGTAATACCAATTTGGACCCAAAAGCGGAAAATACCTGGAATGAACTGCTGTGGCGGGCTCAGAAAGGCGAGCAGCAGGATCAAAATAAGCTTTTTGAAGCATTATCGGTAACGCTCCGCCCTTTCCTGGAATCAAGATTACGAGGCTGGTCTCGTGAGGATAGGGACGATGTTCTCCAGGAGACCTTGATTACAATAGGGGTAAAACTGAAGAAAATCCAAACCAATCCTCACAAATATGGAATCATAGTTCTCAGAAACAAAATAGGACGAGCTTTGCGCAATCCGCCACATAAGAGAATGGTGTCGGCGGATGACGATGACGATCCCCTATCCGGTACATTGAAACAGGCTATTGAGCTCAGCCTGAGTCATGGCGGATCGGGAAATGACCTGCTGGATGATCTTGCCAAGAGGGATGAAATTGAGCGGATTCAAGCTGCGGTGGAAAAGCTGCCAGCTTTTTGCCGTACCTTTTTTCTGGGCATTCTAAACGGTCGCGATGGAAAGGAACGATGGAACCTATTCAAGACGTTGAATCCAGGTCTGAAACGGGGAACCTATCGTAAGCGAGTCTTTGATTGTCGCATGAAATGGGTGGAACTTTTGGAAACTTAGGGTGACTAATAGAAGATCGAACATGGATAAATGCATTAACGAAGACATAGGACGACTCATCACCTTCTACGAGATGGGATTACTCGGCGAGAAGGATCGCACTCGTTTTGAAGATCATGCATTGGAATGTGGCTATTGCCTTCATGAGTTACAGCGTTTGAATTCCGGGCTCAAGATATTGTTCGAACATAAACAGGAGGTTCTGGAAAATCTTCAGGCGAGAGGCATAACTTTTGAGGGTGCACAGGAGAATCTATTAAGATTAGCTGCAAAAAAAGAAGTCCCCGCGGAATCCCTATGGGAAAAATTCTACAATTCCATCAGAAGCAACTGGTTTCCTAAGGCTGGAATCCCAGCCCTGGCTGTCGCAGCAGCAATTGTTCTGATTCTGGTCTTGCCTAAGTCTCGTCATCCGGACAATCCTTACTACAAGTATCTATCCTTCGAAAAAGCGCCGTATCTGTCGCTGGGAGACACCCGTGTCAAGGAGACTGAAGCCCATAGATTCTTCAGCGAAGGAATGCAACTATACCAGAAGAATGATTTTCAGGCAGTGATTAATAATTTGGAGAAAGCAGTACAAATTGATTCAAGTGAGGGGAAATTTTGGCTGTATCTGGGTATCAGTTATTACTTGAAGCGACGGTCGGAGCCTGCCATAGCAGCACTAATCAAAGCCGGGCAAAAGCTGGACACTGTTCAACGGAACCGAGCCTTGTGGTATTTAGCCCAGGCTTATCTCCTTGATGGTGATGTCGAAAGCAGCGTTCCGATACTGCAAAGTCTGTCAAATCAACAACTGGAGTATGCCAAAGAAGCTAACAACCTATTGAAAGAAATTAGAGAAATTTCGCCGGAAATGTTTAAGAATTGAATACGTGACGGCTATCTCTCTCTACCCACTCGGATTGATAATTAATACGCTCACTTTAAGACGGTCCTTTAGGATCGTTTTTTTTTGCCTATTCTTACAAAAGTCTAAAAACTCAGGTAACCCTCGTGTTGTTTGTGGAATATAGGTATTAGAAGACTACAGCGGTCGGCTTCATGCCTACCCTGTCAATTGCAATAGAAAGCTTGCTTCACTTTATCCAAATGAAGGAGATTGTCATGAAAAAGCGCTCTTACGCTATGATTTTGCTAGTCCTTCTGGTCGGGATCGGTAACGCACAAGTGACCTGGACACAGGTGGATAGCGCCCCATACCCGTTCGCTGCAGCGGGTAGCGGCATTCTGGGCAACTATTTGTACTGTTTCGGAGCCCAGTTTTTTGAAGTTCCATGCGCTCTGGCCTTCAATCTCATAACCGAGCAGTGGGAAGAGTTCACCATTGCGCCTCGGGGCATGGACTCATACGGTAGCGCAACAACGGATGAGGCGATCTATCTCTTCGGCTGGTACGATGGGACATCGAATTTGGGATCCGACGTTCAAAGGTTCATTCCGACCGGAGAGGGTCCTGCCGGAGTATGGACTCAGATGGCTCATTATCCGATTGCGACTTGCGACATTGCTGCCGCCTGGGATGGCGGCAATTACATCTATACTGCCGGTGGTTGTAGTGCCGAGTACCCCGAGTGGCTGTCTGAAAGTGTGGGACAGTAACAGAAGGTGAGAAATGCTCAAAGGTCAAGGGTCTTCCATACAGGGCTATCTTGATGCTGGTCTCACTAACGACCGCTTTGTGAAGCACGTGTCGTACGAGATCCTTTTGCCTGTGCGGTTGAATATGATCGAATACACCAGTGAATTTGTTCAGGGCAAGCATCACAAGTTCTCTGCTGACCGATTCTCGTTCAATTTCCGCGATCATCAATTCCAATGATTCGACTCCGCCTTCAATCTCCTTTCGTCTCTTGCCCAATTCTTCCAGCTTGTCATTCAGGAATAGGCTGCTGCCCTCGCTTGCCAACTCCGCCCATTTGCTCATAATGCCGTCGGCAAAATGCCGAATTTCGTCAAGCTCCTTTTGCAGGAGCTTTCTCTGTTCTTTCAATTGAGGCAGTTCTTTCTGGAGCCTGTTATTCGTTCCTTTGACGATACTGGAGATCAGGTCATCGCTTGAGGACAGTCTCTTGATTCTGTCGGTCACCAAGTCCTCGATCTCATCGGCAGATACTTTGAACCCACAATCCTTATTTCTGCAAATATAGTAATAGTACCGCTTACCCTTCTTACCGGTACCAGATCGCCCTTCCATTTCCTCGCCGCACCTCTCACACCACAGGAGTCCGCTATTCAGGACATAGTTGTGCTTTATTGCTCTTGCCTGGTTATGCTTAGTTCGACAGTTCTTTTCCATCAATTCCTGAACCGCCCAGAATTTCTCTTCATCGACTATTGGTTCCCAGACAGCATCCACAACTTGATACCGTTCATTTTCGGTAAGTTGCTCTTGGTCTCTTGGTTTTCCCCGTTTATTGATTTCCTTCTTGCCGATGTACGAATGATTTGTCAGCATTTGTTTGACCGAAGAATAGCAAAATTCCTTTGCGGGTCGGAATCTGTCAGTACGCGTTGTAAAAGCCTTTGTTCGGTAGCCATGGCTGTTCAGTGTTGTGGCAGTGGTGAGTATGGACCCATATTCCAAGTAGCTGTCAAAGGCTAAGTTCACAAGGACCTTTTCCTCCTCATTCGGCTTCAAATATCCCTTCCGATTGGCGTCCAGATCATATCCTAATAGCTGCCCGCCGTTCCACAACCCTCTTCTTGCCCTTGCCAGAGTCGCTTCCTTTACCCTTTCCGATGTCTGCTCCCGGTCGAATCCCCCTGACGCCATGAGGTCTGCCATGTGATGCTCTTGGCATTCTCCTATTTATTTCAGCAAGACACAAGACAAGCTCGAGATAGTTGTTGACAAATCACCAATTTTTCATTATATTGGTTCGCGTCTTCTGTATTCACAAGGAGCCTTCATGAGTACCATTTTCCAAGTCGAAAAACGCGAGCTATCCAACCTTACACCTGATAGAGCGGTAGAGTGCTTAAGACGCCTACTATGGAACGAAAGTGCAAGAGTTGGAATCGGTGTTCACCTAATCAGTGTTCCCCAGTGCATAAATGTACCTGACGGTGGCATCGATGCCTTGATATTAGATGCCCAACCTTTGGACAATACCTTGATTCCATGCGGCACCACTGGATTTCAAATTAAATCCTCTGATTTGGAACCAGCAGACTGCAAAAAGGAACTGCACATCGATGGCAATCTCGATGCGCCTATAAAACCAGAGATAAAAAGAATCCTGGAAGCAGGTGGGAATTACGTTCTTGTGCTATTTGCAGAGATTACATCAAGGCAATGGAGAAATCGAAATGAGGCAATCCGCCAGGAACTAGATCGGTTAGGATATCAAGATAATGAAGTCCGCGTCTATCCGGCGGACCAAATTACGGGCTTTATGGAGCGATTTCCTGCTATGGTATTATGCTTTAAAAATATCGTGAGTGATGGATTGTTCTATTCATCTTGGTCCCAATGCCTCGATATTGTTAGACCTCGAACTTTCGTATATGACGATGGTAGAAGTACAACCATTCAGCAAATTCGAAATAAACTAAGGAATCCGAGAGCCGAATGTCCGGTTGTGAGAATAACAGGACTATCGGGGCTTGGCAAGACACGATTGGTTCATGAGGTTTTGAATGCTGATGACTTAAGAAGTCGTGTGATTTACACACAATCAGATATTTTTAGGCAATCCGGATTGTATTCGTTACTTCAGAATGATAATAAACTGCAGGCAATTATGGTCATTGATAATTGCGAGTTAGCCGAGCATGATAGATACGTCCGTTCGTTTGCCGCAAGAGGATCACGCTTGGCTTTGATAACAATGTCAAATGAAAAAGGAGAAATACCTTCCCCCACCTTGAGTTATGAAATACTTCCACTTTCAGCTAATAAAATAGAACAACTAATCAAAAATGAAACAGACAAACTTCCAGATGATTTAGTGCGTCGTTTAGCGAATTTTGCTGACGGTTATCCTCGAATTGCCATGTTATTAACTGAGGATTACCTGATGTCTGGTGGTGGAGACGCCAGGTTCATTGGTATTAGTGACGATGTCCTTATGAATCGATTAATTGGAGGATCTTTAGATTTCAATTCTGAACCCTTTAGCAATATCAAGAAAGTTCTGACCGGCATATCGCTATTTCGAAAAATTGGTTTCAAAGATGAATTATCAATAGAAGCGAAATGGGTTTCTGAATACTTTAATATTGCATGGGATACGTTTGTTGAAATCGTTAAAAGCCAAATGAAAAGGGGTACTATTCAAGGTCAACATTATATCAACGTAACGCCGTTTATGCTGAGAATACACCTGTTAAAAGAATGGTGGTATATGCATGGGTTCACAAAAGATAATTTTATAGAATTTACTAATAGTATCCCTGAGGAAATTAGACACGACATGCTAATCCGATTTTTCGACCATCTCCCCTATATCACAAGCATTGAAACAGGCAGAGAATTTGCACAATCTATCTTGAGCCCGAATGGTCTCTTCTCTGATGGTTCTTTATTGAACTCGCAATTGGGCGCTGAATTCTTTAGCAAAATTGCTGAGGGTGCTCCGGAAGAGGCACTAAGTTGTCTTATGAGAACCGTGGGAAATTTGAACAAAGACGACCTCTTTAAATTTGATGTCGGTCGAAGAGCAGTGGTACAGTCTCTGGAAAGAATCGCTATGTGGCGAGACTTGTTCCCTGATGCTGCGCGGTTGCTTCTTGCTTTAGCGGAAGCTGAGAATGAGAATTTCGCCAATAACGCCACTGGTGTCTTTGTTGGATTATTTTCACCCGGTCCCGGAAAAGTCGCCCCTACTGAAGCCCCTCTTAAGGAACGGTTTCCTATTCTGAAAGAAGCTTTGGAATCCGAATCAAAGGACCGAAGGATACTGGGATTGAAAGCTGCTGAAAAAGCGTTAGAAATTATGCATTTTGTAAGGTCGGGTGGCGCAGAATATCAAGGATTACGAAATGTACCTAAACTATGGGAACCAAAGTCAAAGGAGGAATGGAAGGAATGGTGGGATTGGTACAAAAACGTATGGACATTATTAAGGAGTCGCTTAGATTTCATCCCTGAAGATGAGCAGAAGATGGCAGTTGATATCCTCCTCGAGAAAACCAGAGGACTGATAAGATATTTGCCGGATATGGTCTTGGACATTCTTCAATATATTACCGAAAAACAGCTGGCAGATAGGAAAGCTATTATTGAAACCATAGCACATATTCTGCACTATGACTCGCACAGAATTCACCCTAAGACAACAGAAAGGTTGCACCGACTCAAGGAGGAGATGTTTGGAACAAGCTATTCGGAATTATTGAGACGCTATGTTGGTATTAGTATTCTTGAGGACCTTGATAGCAAATGGGAGCGAACAGAGAAGTATAAATCGACAATACTTCAACTGGCAAGAGAGTCAGTTGCTAATATCGAACAATTCTATAATGAACTGAGTTGGCTGGTTACTGTTACTACTCCCAATGTTTACGAATTTGGACAAGAGTTAGCAAAACAAGATGAGAAATACACCCTGCTTCCGGAAATCATTGATGCCTTGAGATCCACCGAGAACCATAACAACAATCTAATGAGTGGGTACTTTAGAAGTATTTTTGAAAAAGATAAAAACAAATGGGAACAGGAATTGGATAAACTCGCTGCGGATGACAAACTCTATGACTTGATTCCTGAATTAACGCATAGGTCTGGTATGACCGACCGAGCTGCACTGCGGATTCTGAGCCTTGCCAGAGAAGATAAAATCCATCCAGCTCAACTTCGAAACTTTAGTTTTGGACCTGTCATTATTACAATCCCAGAGAATATATTTCACGAGTGGTTAGAGTTCCTATTAGAGAGCATCGACAAATCGGCAGCATCAGTTGCATTGGATTTATTTTATTTCTACTACATGGCAGAAAAGGGTAATAAAGAAAAGATTCCCAAAAACCTCACACTACAGATATTAACAAACGACTCCCTGTTCGATAAAGAATTCGTAAATAATAGTGGGCAACTTGATGAACACAATTGGACAGAAATCGC
>Ga0214473_10000525_pt1 | contig 53819 bp, 53 predicted proteins | sample RVTome_7_FD_203509 | JGI IMG/M metagenome (GOLD analysis project Ga0214473, IMG submission 203509) | Soil microbial communities from uranium-contaminated site in the Upper Colorado River Basin, Wyoming, United States - RVT98D197 | ecosystem: Environmental > Terrestrial > Soil > Contaminated >... | reverse complement strand
TGTACCACCTCTAGTGAGATCAAGGTATTGCTCGGCGTTTAAGGTACCAATGCCACCAGAAGTGTAGACTGGACCATTGGTTGCTAGGCCAGAGAAGGCGATTGTACCAGAGGAAGAAACTCCCGTTAGACTGCCAAGAGTTCCAGCGATAGTTGAGTTGCCAGTAACTGCAATGCCGTTAGAAGAAACTGTCAAGCCTGTGCCAAAAGTCGCGGCTCCAGCGGCTGTAATTGACCAATCATCTCCACCAGTCAACGTCATCAAGGTGCCTGTATTTGAGTTTCCTATATTTATAGTGTCAGCAGTGTTATCAGCTGTGGTACCACTTGCGATATTGATAGTATGGGCTGTATCTGTATTTACACCTCCTATATCAATCCGTGTATTAGTAGATCCATCGCCAATATTTAAAGTAGCAGCATCATTACCAAAATTAACATAATCAACATTTACCTCTGCCACAGTTCCGTTTTGAACGATTGCAAAATCTGAAATGTCAAATCGTAATCTGGTTATATTACTAAGGAACGGATTCGGGTCAGGACCTTCTTGGACTTCTATAATGCCAGTAGTACCCCCGGCGTCTACAGCACAAACCCAACTCCCATTCCATTTCATGATTTCGTTAAGCGCACATCCTGATGCGCGTCCAGTACCGCCATAACCTATCGCAACAGTTGTCGCTTGCCAAGTACCAGTGCTAACAATGCCGATCGTATTTATACTGGTTTGTCCTGGATAAGTACCGGCAATATCGATCGCCGGGTTCGTGCCGCCAGAGCTAACAATTTTATTCACCGTGCCTAGCACGCTACGGATGACTGCTCCGGTAACAACATTTGGAACCGAAATTGTCGGATTTTGGCCTCCGGCGACCGCAACATTTTCGCCTGGAGTAATGCCATATATAATATTGGAAGCGTAGACTTTGCCTGTAGCTGCATCGACGTCTTGGCCAAAAGTTTTCACGCCTGCCCGCGCGTTTAGAGGACCTTTGACATCTGTTTCGACATTGATAGTTAAGAATGGATCGCTTATTGTACCAAGCACCTGCCCGACTGTGCTTGGTAAAGCTAATCTCTCGTTTTGTTGCACTGCTTTGTTAGGATTAAGACTAGATAGATATGTATATATACCATTTGTTATATTAGCTAGACCAGCCCTATTTACATACACCAAAGGTAACGAGGCTAAGACCAAAACCGTCAAAGATAGCAACAAATGAATCGTTTTGATATCCTTTGACACATTTGCCAGCCCCTTATCAGGTAAGATTAGCGGTTCATAGGGTGGGCTTTTTGCAAACGTGGGGACCTGCACTTTTGGTTGTGTTGGTGGAGGTTTGAAGACCGGAAGAGGAGTGATCGTTACATTGGAAGGTAGATTTTCAAGAGGACTTGCCGGTTTTGGTTCTTCCTTAGTTTGTGCTTCGCGCAAAATACCTTGCACGTTTTTGCCCGTCTTTAATTTCTCATCTATTTCTAGAAGCGTGTTTACGACGCTTTCTGGATAAGCGCCGGTAGGAGGATGGCCACCGAAGGATTTTCTTTTTGCGTGGGGAAGAAGGCCGATTTTTGTGTAGTAACGAAGGCGGTTATTAGGATCGCCTTTGCCAAAATTCACACCTAACCGCTTGGCTCGGGCAATTACCTCATCAAAAGATATTAAATTATCAGGGTCGTTCCCCTTCGCTAAAGCTACGGGGGATCTATCGAGCAGAAACCCTTCCGGCATAATGGTAGGCCATGTACCTAAGCGCCGTTCAGCTGCTAGCTTTCCGCTTCGCGGCTGAAGTCGCGCATGGTGCATGGCAGGTCCTCTTTTTTTTAAATTCCCTTTACACGTTTGTTACAAGGTACTTTGTTTTTTGCCGTGACGGGAATTCGTACTTAAATTGTAGTTTATTATAAGACGCTATGTCAAGGACTTGGTAGGTTGTAGGGTGTAGGTAGTAGGTAGTAAGTAGTAAGTATCAAGTATCAAGTATCAAGTATCAAGTATCAAGTATCAAGTTTTAAGAGATATAAGAGTTTAACTGGGGAGATGCAATTTTCAATTTGTAATCAATTGGTTAAACTGAAATTTATTCCTAGATCCTAGACCTGAAATCTTAGACTTAAGATTTGTAAGCCGCTTTACGTCTTGCGCTTGAGAACAAGCTAAAGCCGCTTTACGTCTTGCGCTTGAGAACAAGCTAAAGCCGCTTTGCGTCTCGCAATTTTCGTTGTCACTCAAATTGGAACCTCAATTTTCGTTTGCACTCAAATTGGAACCTCAATTTTCGTTTGCACTCAAATTGTCAAGACCCTTTTTGGCTTCAAGGGGCATTTCCCGCCACGGGAAAATGAAGCTAAAACACCTCTCTCTAACGGGAAACTGTTTCTAGGTTTAAATTGAGTCGGTAGGGTTAAAAAGTTGTGATAACATATAGTTAGTTAAAAATTCTAAATTCGAAATCACAAATTATAAACTTTTTTGGAATTTAGGGTTTGTAATTTGTTTAGGATTTAGAAATTAGGATTTAGGGTTTAAAGATGAAAAGTCCTGCCCAAATATTAATATTTCTGCCACTAACCGCCTCGTTATTTGTCGTCGGATCCCCAGTTTTTGGAGAAGAACTTCGCAGTGGTCAAATAGCTACCAACACAGTGGTAGAAGACCCCGAAGCTATGGCAGGTGATATTCTCACCAAAACTAGCGAAGGTATGGTGAGAACTACAAAACCGCTAGATTCAAATATGTTTGGCGTCGTGGTCGAAAACCCGTCAGTAGTTCTTAATAAAAGTACGGCTAACACTCTTCCGGTAATTTCATATGGGGAAGCTATCGTTCGAGTAAGTAATAAGGGTGGTCAAATAAGCGCAGGTGATTTTATTACTTCTAGCTCGACCCCGGGAGTAGGTATAAAAGCGATAGAATCTGGATATATCCTGGGTAGAGCGCTGGAGAATCTTGAAGGTCAAGAAGGTGCCATAAGCGTTTTTGTGAATATTCAGTACCGTAATGTCGAAGGCAAACCAACTTTTGGCCGGATATTTTCATTTCTTTTTACCAGTCTCGAAAAACCAGAAAATTTACCTGAGGTGTTGCGATACTTATTTGCCCTGATTGTGGGAGGCGGCGCGTTTTTCCTGGGGTTCATATCGTTCGTGCGATCGTTACGTACTGGTGTAGAAGCAGTAGGTAGAAACCCACTGGCAAAAACTAGCATTCAGTTAGCTATGTTGCTAAATTTAGCAGGCATCACCGTACTTACGACCGCCGGAGTGGCTTTGGCACTATTTATTATTTTTTACTTTTAACGAAAGTTAAAAGCAAGATTTTAATTTAAAAGATTACTTTTGACCTATCGTCAAAAGCAAGTTCTTTAGCCTAGCTAAAGAGATTACTTTTAAGGTTGGATATAGGATGTTGGATGTAGGTTCTAGGGTTTAGGATCTAGGATCTAGGATCTAGGAATCTTATGACTTACAACTTATAACTTACAAAACTTGGATCTTTTATTTAGATCCGAAGAAGGAGGACTCGATGTCAACTGTAGTTTTAATTGCACTGATGTTCAACGCTCTCACCGTGTTGCTAGTTTTGTATTTAGTTTATCGAGGTGATAAAGCAATAGGTGATTTTGAACCGTATATCCAAGATGTGGAAAGAATGCGTGGGTCAATTGCCCGGCGCGGTAACGCAATACTCGAAAAAACAATTTCTGTTTCTCAAGAAATAATCCGCAACGCTATTTCTACCTCAAGGCAAAATATAAAATCCTCCGAGGCTCTGCAAAATGAAATTGAGCAAGCAATTAAAGAAGGAATACAACAAAACCAATCAGAAGCTAAACTTGTGATACAAAAAGCTACAAATGATATCGTATCAGCATATCAAGAGCAGTTTTCGGTTTTAAGTAAGGATATCGAATCTACCGGTTTATCCGCCCACCAAGAGATATTGGAAGCGACCAAACAAAGAATTAACGAGCTAACTAGTGGAATTCAAAACGAACTTAGTGGTGTAAAACAAATAGCCCAAGAACAAATTAACCAAGAGTTAGCTATGGCAAATCAAAAAATAAGAGAATATCAAGATCAAAAAATAAAAGAAGTAGACGACAAAATCTATCAAGTGCTGGCCCAAGTGGCAAAAAAGACGCTTGGTCGGGCAATTGACCTTTCAACCCACGAAAAATTGGTGCTAGAAGCGCTAGAAAAAGCAAAGAAAGAAAAATTGCTATAAAAAATTTACTTAGTATATGCCAGGTTATATTGACACTATTGAAAATTTACTAACTGATATCAATACCAAAGAAGCCTTGGGAGATTTTACTGGTTCCATTCACGAAGCTTTAAGCTATGTGTATCGAGGCGGGAACAAGCTGTTAAGCGAAAAAATACTTGGTAAAGTGTCAGAGCCATTTCGGCAAAAGATTATCGATTTAGAGGCAGCGGGTTCGTTACCGGCGTTGAGGAGAGAGCAAAGCGACTTTTTAAAAACACTTTTGGAGTACTGCGAGTCCTTACCAAGCCTAAAGCTTACCATGGCCTTTATTCCAAGCCAGGAATTTGTAAATAAATTGGCTGGTTGGGTACGGGGCGAACTAGGCAAAAAAGTAATTTTGGATACCGCTCTTCAAGAAACAATTATTGGCGGTTGTATTTTTGAGTATGGTGGTGAGCATCGGGACTGGAGTCTTGAGGCAAAATTGGACGAAACGCTTGATCAAGAAATTAAAAAATTAATTTAAAAACATGAACGAAATATACGAAGAATATTTAAATAAGACCGGGGAAGTTGGCGCGATAGCGTCGATTGTCCATTCAATTGTTTATGTGTCCGGTCTTCCTGGCGTGAGGCCGAAGGAGATGGTTGTGGTAGAAGGTGGGCAAAGAGGCATCGTTGTCTCGCTCGAAGAAGATATTGCCGAAATTATGATGCTTGATACGTATGATTTGGTTAACAACTTAGCCGTAACCAGAACCCAAGAAATTTTTACCGTTCAAGCGGGGGATGGATTATTGGGAAGAGTGATAGACCCATATGCCCGTCCAATTGATGGGAGAGGGCCTACCGCAGGGGAGAAGAAAAAGCAGACTATCGATCCGCCAGCGCCGGGGATCGATAAAAGGGCGAAAGTAGAAGCTCCTTTGGAAACAGGCGTGACTATTGTTGATCTTCTGATTCCAATTGGTTACGGACAGAGAGAGCTAGTTATTGGTGATAAAAAAACAGGTAAAAGCTCATTCCTACTGCAAACTATCGCTAATCAAGCGAAAAAAGGAATAATTAGTATTTATATATCTATCGGTAAGCGCCAAGACGACGTGAAAGCGGTTGAAAATTACTTGCGTAAACAAAACGTGATGGGTAGTTGCGTAATCGTAGCAGCTAGCGCAGCTGATCCAGCAACGATGGTCTACCTTGCTCCCTATACCGGGTTGACTATAGCCGAGTATTTTCGCGATACCGGAAGGAGCTGTATTGTAATATTTGACGATCTTACCAACCATGCCAAATTTTACCGAGAAATTTCGCTTCTTCTAAAGCGTTCTCCCGGGCGGTCTTCATATCCTGGCGATATTTTTCACGCCCACGCTGCATTACTTGAAAGAGCCGGGAATATTAGGTTGCCGATAGGAAAAAACGTCAGCATCACGGCTTTTCCTGTTGCTGAAACCCTTGAAGGCGATCTGACTGGTTATATCCAAACCAACTTAATGGCTATTACCGATGGTCATATTTTTTTTGACATTGATGAGTTTCGTAAAGGAGTTCGTCCAGCGATAAACCCGTCATTGTCAGTCTCTCGCGTGGGTAATCAAACTAAGCAGGCAGTTGATCGTGATTATGCGCAAATGGTCAGAGATGGTTTAGCTAGCTATCACCGAAGTTTGGACATCGCAAGATTTGGAGTTGAGTTGCCGGAAAAAACTCGTGCTCAGATTGATCTGGGTGAAAAAATCAGCGTGTTGTTTGGTCAAGATGCTTCAAACTTGATACCCAGGGGTTTGCAGCTTATTTTACTTGGGTTATTAGGATCTGGGTATTGGAATGGTAAGGCATCAAGTATGGTTAAAGTTGATACGATAAAGATAATTCAAAAACACCTAAAAGGACAATTTGCCAAGCTGGAGAAAGAGGTGGAAGGGGCAAAATCGGCTCTTGAAGTTAATTCTATGGTTAAGGCAGCGACGAAAGAAATATTTGAGGCTTTATATGTCTAGTCAAAAAGAATTAAGTGAAAATTTAGACGCAATAGATTCGATCAAAACAATAACCAGTATTTACCAGGAAATTGCTTCATTTCGCATGAATCAGCTTCGAGATAAAGTAGATAAGACAAGAGAGTTTCTGGAAGGGGTAGCTTCGGTTTACCATCGTACGAAAAGTGCCTATCTAGCCTCAATCCAAAGCCAACCTTTGAAAATAAAAAAGAAAAAATCATCGGAGCTAAGTTTTTTAACTCGGAATGGTAAAAAGCTCAATGTAGTTTTGACTGCAAATGAACATCTTTATGGTACGTTGATACTAGATGTTTGGGGGCATTTCATCAACAACTTAAAGCTAGAAAAAACCGAAGCGGTAATTGTAGGTAGTTTTGGTAAATATCTGATAAATAATGAAAATATTGATACAGAAATTCATGTTTTTGATCTAGAAGACGATCAGCCCAGAACCGACCAAATTAAAAGAGTAGTCGATTTTATTGGAAATTACGAACAGGTCTCCGTTTTCCACGGACAAATGCAATCTGTTTTAAACCAAACTTCAGTGAGAAGTGAAATTTCGGGTGGTGTGTCTTACGGACAAAAAATTCAAAAAAGTACCAAAAAATATTTATTTGAACCAGACCCCATGACAATACTTGAATTTTTTGAGACTGAAATTATTGCTGCACTTTTTAACCAAACAATTTTGGAACATCAGCTGGCCCGTTTTGCAGCTCGTATGGTAGCAATGGATCAAGCTACTGAAAATGCCAATGAGCAAGCTAAAAAAATACTTTTTTCAATACGTAATCTGCGAAAACGGATCATGAACCGCAAACAACTTGATTTGTTTGCAGGTTATAGTTTGTGGAGAGGCGTAAGAAAAAATAAGTTTGAGGATATAGAAAAAATATTGAAAGGATTCTCATGAAAAAAGCTAGTGGGTTTATTACCGCCATAAGGGGCGATATTGTTGAAGTTGAGTATACAAACGAAAAGCTGGGTCGGCATGATTTGTTGGGTTTGGAGCTAGAGCCGGATATTAGGTTGGAAGTATATAGTTCTACTCCAGATAATAAATTCCTCTGCATTTCTCTGACAGATCCCGGTTTGTTGTACCGCGGTGCAAAAGTCGAAAAAGTAAGCTCAGGATTGGAAGTGCCTGTAGGTGAAGCGCTGCTAGGAAGAGTTGTAGATTTGTTTGGCCGTCCGATAGACGGGGCAGGGGCTTTGCCTAAAACAGAAAGAACATCTATTTATCGAAAAAACCCAGCTTATGACCAAATTACTGCTACCAACGCGATTCAGGAGACTGGAATAAAAGTGATTGATTTCTTTACACCCATTCGGAAGGGCGGAAAAATCGGCTTATTTGGTGGTAGTGGGGTGGGCAAAACTGTACTTTTGTCTGAGCTGATGCACAATATTGCGTTTTTTCACAAAGGCATTTCAGTGTTCGCGGGAATCGGTGAGCGTATTCGTGAAGGCCATGAGCTATACGAAACTCTCCGCGACACTAATGTTTTACCTCACGTGGCTTTGGTTTATGGCCAAATGAATGAAGCAGCTGCAGTACGGTTTCGAGTTGGTTTTACAGCTATAGCTTTAGCGGAATATTTCCGGGATGAAAAAAAGCAAGACGTACTTTTCTTCATTGACAATATTTATAGGTTCGCGCAAGCTGGCAATGAATTGTCAATATTGCTAAACACCATTCCCAGTGAGGATGGTTACCAATCAACGTTGGCTGGTGAGATTGGTGCTTTCCAGGAAAGGATCGTTTCGACCAATGAAGCATCGATCACGAGTATTCAAGCGATTTACCTTCCGGCAGATGATCTGACCGATTCTGGTGTGCAAGCAATAGTGCCGTATTTTGACTCAGTAGTTACTTTATCAAGATCTGTATATCAAGAAGGCAGACATCCTTCAGTGGATATTTTGACCTCATCTTCTTCGCTCATAGACCCGACTATTATTGGATTTGATCATTATGAAGCAGTTTTGGAGGCAGATAAGCTGTTAAAACGTTACACCTACTTACAAAGAATTGTTTCTATTGTTGGCGAAGCAGAGCTTTCGGTGGAAGATAAAATCCTTTATCATCGGGCCAGAAAACTGCTTAACTACATGACTCAAGATATATTCGTGGTTTCGGAACAATCAGGTCGACCAGGAAAATATGTCCAAAGGCAAAAAACTATATCAGATGTCAGGGATTTATTAGGCGGAAAAACGGATAATGTTTCTGAGGACAAACTGTTGTACGTGGGAGATTTATCTGAAATCAAGATAGGTGAATAGATATATCAAATTAAATCTATATATATATTTATAAATCATGAAACCAAATTCAGAGGAAGAAATATTTGTCGCAATTTTTTGGTCGCCTTTTATTGGAAAGCTTGGTTACCGCGGTTCCGCTGTGGCGATTTCATCGGTAAATAAGGTGGGTAAATTTGACATATTACCTGCCCATACGAACTTTATTAGTCTTATTTTTGATAAAATTACAATTCATTTAGCTGATAAAACTAAGCTAGAGTATGAATTCAAAAGAGGTGTCTTAGAGGTAAGCGAAAACTTGGTTAAGGTATTCCTCGGAATCTAATGGGGACAAATTCTAAATTCGAAGCACTAAATCCTAAACAAATTCTAAATTCCAATTTTCCAATATCCAAGCAGCAACGAAATTTTTTGAATTTGAAATTTGTGATTTGGATATTGTCTAGAATTTCGAATTTAGGATTTAGAATTTAACTTGGCTATTTGGCATTCTTATTTGTTTATTGTAAAATCATAGCCTATGGCAATTGACAGATACAATCCTAGTGAAATAGAAAAAAAATGGCGCGTTATTTGGGAGAAAGAACGAATATTTTCGGTTGATATCAACAAGGCTAAAAAACCGTTTTACAATCTGATGATGTTTCCTTACCCTTCTGGCGAAGGTCTCCATGTTGGGCATGTGTATGCATTTGGTGGAAGTGACACCTATGGAAGGTTCAAACGCTTGCAAGGCGAAGACGTCTTTGAGCCTATGGGGTTTGATAGTTTCGGTATTCATTCAGAGAATTTCGCCATAAAGCAAAATATTCACCCCAAGAAGTTAATTGAAGAAACTACTGTTAATTTTAGAGAAAAACAACTCAAGAGGTTGGGGGCCCTATTTAATTGGGATCATGAAGTGATAACTTCTGATCCGGATTATTATAGATGGACACAGTGGCTTTTTATCCAACTCTACAAAGCAGGTTTGGTGGCGAGGAAAAAAGCACCGGTAGATTGGTGCCCGTCTTGTAAAACAGTATTAGCCAACGAGCAGGTTATTAATGGTCGTTGTGAGCGTTGCAATAGTCAGGTAATCCAGAGAGATCTGGAACAGTGGTTTTTTAAGATCACGGCTTATGCCGAAAAATTACTGAACAATTTAAATAAAATAGATTGGTCCGAATCTACCAAGACGATGCAGAGGAATTGGATAGGGCGAAGCGAAGGAGCGGAGATCGAATTCTCGATTAGCCCACAGACCACAGACCACAGACGACAGCAGACTGTGGGCCGTGGACAGCCGACTGTAGACAAAATCAAGGTGTTTACCACCCGTCCCGATACTATCTACGGCGCAACCTTTTTGGTATTGGCTCCTGAGCACCCGCTGTCACTAAAAATCTCGAGTGCTAAATTTTTCGAACCTGTGAAGCAATATATTGCAAAATCTACTTTGGTTACAGAAGTTGAGCGCAACCAAGCTAAAACTGGTGTTTTCACCGGAGCTTATTGCACGAACCCGTTAACTAAAGAAGAAATACCAATTTGGGTCGCTGATTATGTGCTGATGGGATACGGCACTGGTGCGATAATGGCAGTACCGGCCCATGACCAGAGGGATTACGAGTTTGCGAAAAGATATAAATTGCCGATTCTAGAAGTTATCAGTGGGGGAAATATTCAAAAGGAAGCTTACACGGGTGAAGGTAAGTTGGTAAATTCGGGTAAATTCAACGGACTGACCTCCATCAATGCCATAAAAAGTGTATCAGAATATATAGAATTAAATCATTTCGGTAAAAAAGCAATTAATTACCACCTTCGGGATTGGTTGATAAGCCGGCAAAGATATTGGGGCCCTCCGATACCGATGATTTACTGTGAATCTTGCGCCAAAGAGGGAGAGTCGTGGTTTACAACTTCTGAGGCTAAAAATTTTCGATTTGAAAATTATAAATTAAAAATTAAAAATTCCGCCGCGCCCGACGCGGCGGGCTGGTATCCTGTGCCGGAAAGTAACTTGCCGGTTACTTTACCATACCTGAAGGATTATCAACCTCGGGGGAAAGGTGTCAGCCCATTGGCTACGGTGCCAGAGTTTTTAAAGGTGAAATGCCCGCAATGTGGAAACGCCGCAAGACGCGAGACTGATGTCTCGGATACATTTTTGGATTCAAGTTGGTACTACCTCCGCTATCCTAGTGTTGGTTTGGAGGACGCTTTTGTCGTCCGCCAGCAATTTGATTCGGTTTCCAATCCGCGCGATGAAAGGTTAGATAGCAACCGACACGAATCGGCGCTTGTGCTAAGGAAACCTCACAAATTGGGCGGGTTCCCTGCGTCCCAGCTTCCCTGGAGTCCTGGACTTACAAAAAAATGGCTGCCTGTGGATATGTATATTGGAGGTAATGAACACGCAGTAATGCATTTACTTTATAGCCGATTTGTCACTATGGCTCTAAACGACATGGGTTTTATAGATTTTGAGGAGCCCTTTAAAAAATTCAGAGCTCACGGATTGATAATCCATGGTGGAGCAAAAATGAGCAAAAGCCGAGGTAATGTGGTAAATCCAAACGAATATATGGACGCTTATGGTTCGGATTGTTTACGGATGTACCTACTATTTATCGGACCCTATGATTTGGGAGGAGACTTTTCTGATCGGGCAATTATTGGTATCTACCGGTTTTTGAATCGGGTTTGGCAAATTACCCACCAAATTATCAATAACAATAATAAAAACGCTAGCAAAAAAGCCTTGGGAGTGTTAAATAAGCTCATAATTAAGGTTCGAGATGATACGGAGGCGTTAAAATTTAACACTGCAATTGCTGCTTTGATGGAATTTACCAATTTTGCGACAAAGAACCTCGATGAGATCGATGTTGGCATAATTAAGAAATTCCTAATTATTCTTTCAATTTACGCACCTTTCACCGCGGAAGAGTTGTGGGAGAGGGCAGGAGAGAAAAAATCAATCCACACGCAACGTTGGCCAGATGTTGATGAAAAAATTATCAGTGAGGGTGTAATAGCCATACCGGTTCAGATCAACGGCAAGTTAAGAGAGGTATTGCAGCTTAAATCTAAAAAAGCAATTAATAAAGAAGAGTTGCTTAATTTAGCTAGAAAGAGCCCAAAATTAAATAAATATTTGCTGGGGAAAAAATTGGTAAAAACAATATATGTCCCTGGAAAAATATTAAATATTATCACAGGTTGAGGAGAGAGAGGAGAGAGGAGAGGGAGGGGGAAGAGAGCGTTCAAATAATAAATAATTGTCCTGCGACTCTGTAGCGCCCTAGAACATACTCTTTATTGCCCGCTTGACTCTTGCCAATATTTTTCAAAACCTTTAATCTTTTATTAGTCTGGACAGTTTAATTTAGTCCAGATATTTTGTTTATTTTTATCCAAATTGAGGGTATATGAGGGATAATCAATATTTAGTTTACCGCCTTAATTTTATCTGGCGAAACTACTTCTCAGACGTTCTGCAGAAGGAACCAGTTAGTATTTCTTTTGGTAGGAAAGCACGATATAGATTTGGTTCCATTCGTTATAGTTACAGAAATAAAAATGTTCAGATCGCCATAAATGGTCGTTTCCGTAGCAATCGATATCCAGCAAAGGTTATTGACCACACTATTGCCCACGAATTAGTTCATTATGCGCAAGGCTTTCCTACACCAGGCCCTCGACTGCATCGTTATCCCCACCGTGGTGGCGTGATAGATAAAGAGCTAAAGATGCGCCACCTTATCCATCTAGTCATTTTCTACAATAAGTGGGTAAAAGGCTACGTGGGAAGAATTTGAAAGCCTTTCAACCATACGCAACCAGCCTATTACGCGTTCTGCAGGCCTCCCTTTACTACTTGCTGCTTGACACATCAAGTTACTTTTCTTAGTATTTCCCTAAATGATAATCGCAAAAAATAAAAAAATTAAAGGGATCGTCCGGTTAATAACTAGATTTCAAACGTCAATCATTATTGCCCTAATCGGTCTGGTACTTATTGGTGCAGGCTTAAGCATTCAAAAAATATTAACATCTAGTGATGCAAAAGAAAATATACGGCAGGAAACGAAGGGAGATTTAGAAAACGATGTTGCGGTTGATGTTGAAGGTGCAGTGGGTAAACCTGGGATGATAAGTTTGTTTTCGGGAGCTAGAATAGATGACGCAATAAAAAAAGCTGGAGGTTTTGCGCAAGATGCAGATCGTGAATATATCGCGAAAAATATAAATTTAGCTTCGGTGGTAAAGGATGGCCAAAAAATATATATACCTAAAGTTGGGGAGACGGTTAGCGACTCAAACGGTAACGCTTTGAGTAGTAACTCAAAATCGACTCTTGTCAATATAAACACCGCGACAGAGTCAGAACTTGATTCTTTGCCAGGTATTGGTCCGGTGAGAGCAGGAAAAATTATTGCCAACCGCCCATACGCAAGTATAAATGACCTTCTAACTAAAAAGGTTTTGGGAGAAGCTACATTTGAAAAAATCAAAGATCAAATATCGGTCCAATAGGCAAAAACTTATCTTTTTATTAATTTTATCTTTATTTATAGCAATATATTCTTGGCGCCTTTTTAACTTTCAATTTGAGCAAAAAGAAGGAAATGTCGAGATCATTACTACTGTAAAAGACGAACCAACGGTTTATAATAATTGGCAATATTTTGATGCAGATAGATATAGTATCAAAGCTAGAAGTGAGGGTATTATTTCTGTTGGTGACAAACTTCAAATAAGAGGAGTAGCTAAAAAAGACAGGATAGAAAACCCAAAGATAAAAAAAATCGGCACGTCTATTTTTTACAAAAAACTTTTCTACCTACGTAATTTATTGAAGCAAAAAATTCTCGCCTATCTACCTGAACCCCACTCCTCGTTATTAGCCGGTGTGGTGATCGGTTCAAAAGAAGCTTTACCAAAAGATTTTAAAGAATCGCTACAAAAAACCGGTACGATTCACGTAGTGGTTGTATCCGGATATAATATCAGTGTCATTGGAGGTTTTGTATTGGGATTGTCAAGATATATTAGACGCAGAGTTGCGTTAATTTTAGCTTTGATTTTGATAATATTTTACACATTATTAGTCGGTGCGGAAGCACCTGCAGTTAGAGCGGCGATAATGGGTGTTTTAGCTTACTCGGCTGTATTTTTGGGACGTCAACATTTATCTATTTATGCATTATTAATAACTGGAATGATAATGGTTTTGGTAAATCCGGGTGTGCTGACGAATATAGGGTTTCAATTGTCGTTTTTGGCTACGCTGGGAATTATCTTATTTAGGGAAAAGCTTAATTCTTTTTTTAAGTTATTGCCCAAGCCTTTTGATGAGGATTTAGCGACTACCATTGCTGCCCAAAGTTTGGTGGTTCCAGTTATTTTTTATCACTTCGGATCTGTATCTGCCTTGTCACCTCTGGCTAATGCGCTTGTTTTGTGGATAATTCCATTAGCCACAATTTTAGGATTTATATTACTTATTGTTAGTTTTTTATTGCCTTTGGTAGCCACCTTTTTATCATGGATCATATGGGCTTTACTTTCGATTTTTGTTTCTACAATCGAAATGTTTGCAAAAATACCCATAGCCTCGTTCAAATTTAGTTCAAATGAGTGGTTGCCGGTAATTTTTTACTACCTTATTTTGGCTGCGTGTATTTGGTACTTAAAATATGGAAAGTTGGCTAGAACCAAATAAAAAAAGAATATTGATAATTTCCCTTGTTGTCGTAAACATCTTGATTTGGAACTTCTATTTTTCCATACAAGATAAAAAATTTCATTTGAAAGTTTACGATGTAGGTCAGGGAGACGCAATTTTTATTAAGAGCCCGAAGGGGTTTAATATACTTATTGATGGTGGTCCAAGCCAAAGCGTGATTGGCTATTTATCCAAGGATATCTCCTTTTATTCGCGGAAAATCGATCTACTTATTCTCACCCATCCCCAAGCAGGCCATATGACTGGTTTGTTAGAAGTTGTCAAACGCTATCAAATTAAAACTTTATGGATAAGCGCTGCAAAGGTTGATACTAGGATTTATCAGGATTGGATCAAACTTATCGAAGAAAAAAATATTAATTATCGTGTGGTTTATCAAGGCGAAAAAACAATTTTTCCTGATGGTACCAAAGTAGAAATTCTTTGGCCAAAAAAAGATATGATAAGTGATGATATAAATTCATACTCGGTGGTAACATTGGTCTCGTATGGAGAATTTAATGCTTTACTAGCTGGAGATGCGGATAAACCAAATCAGCCCTATACCAGTAGTGAGAATCATGTAGAAGTATTTAAAGTCCCTCATCATGGTTCCAGGGCTTCGATAAATAAATCTTTCGTAACAACAATATCACCTGAAGTTAGTATCATATCGGTTGGTAAAAATATGCAGTACGGACATCCCAACCCCCAAGTTATAAAATTTTTGGAACAAACCGGTTCAAAAGTATACAGGACTGATAAAAACGGTACGGTTGAGATTGTGAGCGATGGAAAAAATTGGTATACTAACCCAGATAAATGACAAACGCTAAACTCCAAAAAGAATCAATAAAACAAAATATAAAATCAAACTTGAAAAGAAGCCTGGTGGTTAATGGTTACGATGATTTCGAACCAGAAGTATATCCAACAACGGATCAAAAATTTGGTGATTATTATTCGGTGACTGCTCTGAAAGTTTCCCAAGTTCAAAAAAAGCAAAGCTTGCAAGAAACTGCTAAAAATATTGAGGCTAATCTGCCAAAAAACTCGCCTATTTTTTCAGCCCATTTAGCCCCAAATGGTTTCATCAACTTTAAAATAAAGAAAGATTTTTTGCAAAGTATTGTCCAAAAAATAATCGAAAGTGATATGAGTTTCGGCGCTGGCGAAGTCGGCAAAGGTAGAAAAGCCAGGGTTGAATTTATATCGGCAAACCCAACAGGTCCATTACACATTGGGAATGCGCGCGGAGGCCCGCTTGGCGATACAATCGCCAATGTTTTAGAATTTTCTGGTTATCAAGTTTTAAGAGAATATTTAAATAATGACCAAGGCAACCAAATATTGGAACTAGGTAAAACCTTGGCGGCGAAAGCAGGACTAATCGATCTTGAAAAGAAGGATCTTACGTACTCTGGGGAATACACAACAAAGCTTGCGCAGAAGGTAAAGAAGCATTTAAAGGCGGAACAATTTAAATCGGAAAGTAAAATTATCGAAAAAGCCGGGAGGTTGGGAGTAGACCTTTTGCTAAAAGATATATTAAAAGATGCTTCTGATACAGGAATCAAATTTGATTTGGTTGTCAATGAAAGCGATTTGCAAAGTAAAATCCCTCAAGCCTTAGATAAATTAAAGCCTGTGTTGAAAAAGTATGATGGAGCAACTTGGTTTGCACCTAGGAACGAATTTTTAAAAGATAAAGATGCAGTAGTAGTAAAAAGTGACGGAACTTATACCTACTTTGGGTCAGATATAGTGTATCACCAAGAAAAATTTGGTAGTGGGTATGATCTCGTCGTCGATATTTTTGGCAGCAATACATCCGGCCATGTCCCAAAACTAAAAGCATTAGCCCAGGCACTAGGATTTGACAATGATAGGTTTAGGATTATTTTGTACCAGTTTGTTCGGGTAAAAAGGGGAGAAAACGTAATCCGAATGAGTAAAAGGGCAGGAAATTTTATTACTGCCAGAGAGGTCTTGGATGAGGTGGGAAAAGACGCTTTTAGGTTTAATTTACTTATGTATGATCCAAGTACTCATATGGATTTTGATCTGGAAAAGGCTAAACGAGCCTCGGTTGACAACCCAGTTTACTATGTGCAGTATGCTCACGCGCGTTGCAACAGTCTGCTAAAAAAGGCGCAACAAAATGGTATCAGCCTCGAAAACTTAAGCAAACAAGACACTAGTTTGCTAATAAAGAACGATGAACTAGCCTTGATTAGGAAGATGATTAGGTTTCCAGATTTAATCGACGATTTATCACATAATTTCGCCGTGCATTTACTGCCTGCATTTTCAATTGAGCTCGCAGATAAATTTCATAAATATTATGAGCAGGAAAGGATAATAGGGAAAGAAGCAGAGTTATCCATGGCGAGGTTAGCTTTGGTAAAAGCAGTAAAAATAGTTTTGCGCAATAGTTTACAATTAATGGGTATTTCTGCGCCGGAACAAATGACCAACCTAGAAAAAACAGATGGATCAAAAACTACTTAAACTTTCTAACAATCTAAAATTGCTCTCAACCCACTTGTCGAGTGTCCAAAGCATAACGGTATTAATATTGGTTCGGGCAGGAAGCCGATATGAAGATAAAAAAACCAACGGGATAGCTCACTTTGCCGAACACATGTTTTTTAAAGGAACTAAGAAACGTCCAACTGCTTTGGAAATTTCTTCCCTGATAGATGGTATTGGAGGAGAATTCAACGCTTTTACATCGAAAGAATACACCGGCTACTATATCAAAGCAAGTGCAAAACATATAGATCTACTACTAGATGTATTAAGCGATATGATCATACATTCAAAGTTTGACCCTGTAGAGGTGAATAGAGAAAGGGGAGTAATTTTTGAAGAACTGCGTATGTATCTAGATACACCTATTCGATATATAGGAGATGTTTTTGAGAATTTGCTTTACGGGGATCAACCGCTCGGATGGGATATTGTGGGAACAATTGATTCTCTAAAAAATATAACTCAGAAAGATTTCTTTACTTTTACCAATAAATTTTACTCACCTGAAAATATGCTGGTGAATATTGCTGGAGGTATAAATTTCCAAACAGCCCAAAAAATATCTGATAAATATCTTGGAAAATTAAAAAATAAAAAACCAGCTTCTTACCTACCAGTTAAATTTTCTCAAAATAAACCGGCAGTAAAATTAGTCTCGAAAAAAACCGAGCAAGCTCATTTTTGTCTAGGAGTACGAGCTTACCCACGTAACCATGAAAATCATTATATCCTGGCAGTTTTAAACGCATTGCTTGGTACCTCTATGAGCTCACGGCTCTTTATCCAACTTCGGGAAAGGCGAGGGCTGGCATATTACGTAAGAAGTACATTTGATGAATATCACGATGCTGGTTTTTTTGTAGTGCAAGCAGGGGTTGAAACAAAGAATATAGATAAAGCTATCCAAGTGACTCTGGAAGAATTTGAAAAAATCTCTCATGAACCGGTGGGAGAAGAAGAATTAAAAAAAGCAAAAGAAAATATTAAAGGTAAGATAGTACTAGGATTGGAAGATTCGCGTGAAATAGCCGCTTTGTTTGGGGCACAACTATTGCTGGAAGGGAAAGTACGCTCTTTACCTGAAATGTTTAAGAATATAGACGCTGTAACTTCAGGTGATATACAAAAAGTGGCGAAAGACATATTTGTCAATGAAAAATTAAACCTAGCTATTATTGGGCCTTACAAAGACGAAGCAAAGTTTGAAAAAATTCTCAAACTTTAGTATCATGTATCTTGTGTCAAGTATTGAGAGTAAAGAAACTTATCCGTGATCATCTCTGAGCTACTTAATACCTAATACTTGATACTTTTATTTTTATGGAACGTACGGTAGTTTTAGTAAAACCAGATGGTGTCCGCCGCAGACTGGTAGGCGAGGTCGTTAGTCGTTTTGAACGCATGGGCCTGAAGATTGTGGCGATGAAAATGATTTGGGCAAAAGGTGACCATCTTGGTAAACATTATAAAAATGACCAGGAGTATTTAAAAACTTTGGGAAATAAGACTTTGCAGACTTACGAAGAATATGGTAAAGACGCCACTGAGGATTTGGGTACCAAAGATCCACTAGAACTAGGAAAAATGGTACGAGACTGGACAATCGATTATGTTGGTTCTGGCCCGGTGGTGGCTATATTGCTTGAAGGACGCCACGCCGTAGAAAATGTCCGCTCAATCGCAGGTCCTACTATGCCGGTAAAGGCGCCTCCTGGCACAATTCGGGGTGATTTTGCTACGGACTCGGCAGCTTATGCAAACGCCGAAAAACGTGGTGTAGAAAACATCGTTCATGTTTCAGGGAGCGTAGAAGAAGCTAAATTTGAAGAAAAACTCTGGTTCCACCAAAAAGAAATCTACAATTACGACAAGACCGATTAATATTAAGTATAAGGAATTAAAAATAACTAATCTGATTGGGTAATTCCCCAGTTAGCTGCTCCGCATGGAGTAGTATTAAAATTACTTGGAATCTCCATTACAGCACCGAGGCAATAAGTTTGTCCACCACCGATATATACGTATTGGCCATCTGTCAATGGGTCAAGCGGCAATGCTCTTAAATAACGATTACCACCACTAGCACCTGTAAGCTCATTTGTATAACTAGCTGTTGGTGGATATACATTATGATCGGAATAATACTGTTCCAAGGCGCCACGAATATTTTCTACATCGGATCTTCTCTGCCCGTCGCGGGTGTTTTGTTGGGCTCGGCGGAAGGAAGCCAGTCCTACAGACATTAAAATTGCGATAATCGCAAGAACAACGAGAAGCTCAATCAGGGTAAAGCCTCTCCTGGCCTCTTGATACTTAATACTTGATACTTGACATCGTAAAAAAGGCAGTCTCATTATCTTCACTATAATTTATGAACAAATCCTTGTCAAACCAGATAATATTTTTATTATGGCGCTCCCGGGAGGATTCGAACCTCCGACCTAACGCTTAGGACGCGCTCGCTCTATCCACTGAGCTACGGGAGCATAACCTGGTGGGCAGGTCTACCCATTTGAGCTACAGGGGTTGTTAGGTTTGAATTTTACCACAGCTTGGGGTAAAATAAAAACCTCTATCGGGGTGTAGCTCAGTGGTAGAGCGCTGCGTTCGGGACGCAGAGGCCGCACGTTCAATCCGTGTCACCCCGACCATATGAACAAAAGAAAAAGATTTTGGGTGTTTGTGGCTATAAGGACAATCGCAAATTCCTTAATTATTACAGGGATTGTATTTTCATTTCTTTCCTTTACACCATTTATTAAGCAAGAAGTTTGGTATTGGTGGAGACAGACTTTTTTTACTCAAAAAAACGTTAAGCCATACGTTCCTGATATTACGATTCCAAAGGCAGAAGCAAATATCCTGCCACCGCTAGGTGTAGAGCCGGTTAATAAAGATTTTGGTATCGTTATTGAAAAAATCGGAGTAAATTCACCTGTTGTTCCAAATGTAAATGCCGCTAATTACCCGGAATATATTGCAGCTTTGGCAAACGGAGTTGCCCATGCCAAGGGGACAGCTACCCCCGGTTCAACAAGTGCGGATAACAACAACGTATTTTTATTTGCGCATTCGGCAATTGATGCTATACAAGCTCGGAGGTATAACAGCGTTTTTTACTTGCTTAGAAAACTCGAAGTTGGGGATAGGATCTCAACTTTTTATAAGGGAAAAAGATTTGATTACATTGTTTCAAAAAATGAAGTAGTGCAGGCAAATGACACTCGTTATCTCACAAATCCTTCAAAAGAGCCGGTTCTTACCCTTCAAACTTGTGATCCGCCTGGTAGTAGTTTGCGTAGGCTTATTATTACAGCGGGGTTAGTAGATTAACATCTCAACGTAGCTGAATTGAGTATAAATTGGGCAAACTGCTAGCTATTTTGTTTAGATTAGTCAAAATTACAATTTGCGATCCATCTGGCCAAGGAGCGACGGTGTTGTGATCAAAATCACCTGTATAGATAGTCAGATTGAAATTTGCGTCAAAATCCAGTATAGAAATAGACCCAGCATTTATCAAAATAATATGCCTGTTATCTGGATACCAAATATAACGGCTTGCCGCTGGTAAATCGAAAATTTTTGCTTCTTTTTTCGCCGTAAATTCTGGATCGCTGTCATAAATTTGAGCCACTCCTTCGGGTTTATACCCGATAAACTTAGTTCTATCCGGCGAAAAATCTATATTTGCGTAAGTAGCAGCGAAATCTTGGCCCTCTTTTCCTAAAGCTTTTAGGTTTGACTCTCTTTTATCAGATCTTTTTTTATCCCATTCTTGGAAAATCTTTTCGATGTCAAGGGTCACCTCTTTTGGACTACCGTTTTCTTTGGTTGAATCTAGCAAGAAATAGCGGCTATTTTCACCATATTTTACCAGTAGCTGCTTGCTGTTAGGAGAAAATTCATAAGAAGATTGCGAAAACTTTAGCTCCTTCGTGTCTTTAATTAAATTAATTAAGTCCTTTGAAAAAAAAGAAGGTAGAGCGCTTGTTGATAGGTTTAAAATCCAGATACCTGCTTTTTCTTCCGGTGCCCCAACACGAAAAGCGATTTTTTTACCATCTGGAGAAACTACCGGAACGTCTACACCAATAAATGTAAGAGCTTTCAAAGATGGTGCAGTAGGGAACATTACAGCTTCAATGATATTTACAGCTTCTTTTTCTACGACTACTTCTTTTTCCCACGGCGAAAAACCTTCTTTGACAACCTTTATCTTGTATTTACCAGGTTTTAAATCCGGTACGTCAATATTAGTATTGCCTTTTTGCTTGTTATCTATGTAAACCACAGCATTGTCAGGGGTAGACCTGATACTGACAATTCCGGTTGGTTTTACCTTTCCATTTTTTAAGTCAGGTCTGTAACCCCGGGCATAAAAAATTAAGCCTACCGTGATGATTGATACAATTATTACAAAAGCAATAATACCTAGCAAACGTTTCATGGCTAAATTTTACACTCTTTATGTTTTTATCGCAATATTTACTGCAATTATTTTGTTATCTTGACGAAGGTTTCTGATTCTTTTTAGTAATGTTTGATCGATTTGAAAAAATAAGGTATGGGCAAATACCAGCGCCTTATATATAATAATCTCGCCATGTTTTCAAAAAAAGTAGCGATTGATCTAGGTACAGCAAACTCCTTGGTTTATTTGGAAGGACAGGGAGTAGTGCTAAATGAACCTACTGTAGTAGCAGTTTCATCTGATGATGGAAAAATATTGGCTGTTGGAAATTCAGCCAAAGAAATGTTGGGGCGGACCCCTGAAGGTATCGAAGCATCAAGACCACTTAGAGATGGGGTAATAGCAGATTACCTTGTTACTGAAGAGATGCTGCGATTTTTTTTAGATAAAGTATCAGGACGTTTTCGATTTTTTAAGCCTGACGTTATGGTATGTGTTCCTGCTGGAGTCACTAGTGTTGAACGAAGGGCAGTACTTGATGCCACACTCTCTGCTGGCGCAAAAACAGCCTATCTGATCGACGAACCACTGGCAGCCGCTATCGGAGCAAAAATTCCTATAAGTACTCCAAGCGGAAATATGATTGTTGATATTGGTGGAGGGTCTACGGAGGCGGCGGTAATATCTTTGGGAGGGGTCGTAGTTCATAAAAGTGCCCGAGTTGCGGGTAATAAACTTGATGAAGCGATTATTTTATATGTGCGCCGGAAATACAATCTTATTATTGGTGAGAGAACGGCAGAGGAAATAAAGCTCTCAATTGGTAGTGCTACATTGGAAAACAAGGATATCACTATGGAGGTTCGGGGTCGTGATAATATCACGGGTTTGCCGAAGATGATCGAGTTGAAGAGTAACGAGGTAACTGAGGCTATCAGACAGACCTTAAATGAGATACTAAACGCTGTAAAAAGAGTACTAGAAGAAACCCCACCAGAGCTAGCTAGCGATACTATCGATAAAGGAATCGTAATGAGTGGCGGAACGTCACTGCTAAAAAACGTAGATAAATTTTTCACCGACGCTCTTGGGGTACCTTGCCACGTGGCTGAAGACCCATTGCTATGCGTGGTGTATGGTACAGGCGCTGCTTTAGAAAATATAGATCTATATAAGAGGAGTATTATTCGGCGATAAGCTACTTTATTGCAGAAATGTTGAAACGCTAACATATTATAAGCATTAAATTAGAAATTCGAAACATATTTCAGGCATCAAATTTAAAAAAGTTTGGAAAATTGGAATTTGAGTATTACTTAGGATTTAGATATTAGAGCTTGTAATTTTGGAGAAGATTATGGTTATAGGTATAGACGCATCAAGAATTGCAGAGCAAAATAAAACAGGCACAGAAAATTATTCCGTGAATATAATAAGAGCCGTTTTAGCGCTGGATAAAAAAAACCGTTACACACTATATTTTAATAAAGCGCCAACTTTTTTTGAAATCAGCCACGTAAATGTTAGCACCAAAGTAATAAGCGCGCCAAGATTTTGGACCCAAGGAAGACTAGCTTTTGAGTGTATTGCCCATCCTCCAGATATTCTTTTTGTGCCTGCTCACACGATTCCGGTGGTTCGCCGACCTTCTTTGAAAACCATTGTTACGGTCCACGACCTAGGAGCCGAATTTTTAGCAGAGTATCACCAATTCCCACAAAAAATTTATCTTTCTTGGTCGACAAAATACGTAGCTAATTATGCAACCCACATAATTTCTGTATCCAACTTTACCAAACAAGAGCTAAATAAGACTTTAAAGGTACCAAAAAGCAGGATAAGCGTGGTTCATGAGGGTATGGATAGGGGACTGTTTTACCCTAGGGGTAAAAGCGAGATAGATCAAGTAAAAATGAAATATGGCATACCTAGTCAATATTTTATTTTTGTGGGTACCATACAACCCAGGAAAAACATTACCCGGTTGATCGAAGCTTTTTCCAAAGCTAAGTTGAAAAACACGTATTTAATTTTAGTAGGAAAACCAGGCTGGTTGACAAATGAAATTTACGAAGCCCCCAACAAGTTTTCTATATCAAAGTATATCCGCTTTCTTAATTACATAGATAATGAGGATTTGGCAGCACTTTACAGCGGGGCGTTAGGATTAGCTTTTCCTTCACTTTATGAAGGATTTGGATTGCCTATCCTGGAAGCGTTTGCTTGCGGTTGTCCAGTAATTACGTCAAAGTATGGAGCAATGGCTGAAGTAGCAGGCTACGCGGGTCTTTTAGTTGAGCCTGAGGATACCAATGATATTGCAGCAGCTTTAAAAAAGATATGTACAAGCAGTTTATTAAGGGAGAAACTAACCCAAAAAGGTAATTTGCGGGCAGGGGATTTTGGTTGGGAAAAAGCCGCGGCTGAGACGATCAAGGTGTTTGAGAAGGTTTATTCTGAGAATGCCAAATAGTCCGCTAAAGCGTTCTGTGACCACTTCGTGGGCTAGACAAAGTTCAAATGTCAAATATATTAAATCCGAAATTCGAATTTCGAAATTCTAAACAATATCCAAATTCCAAGTTCCAAATTTTGGCACGTTTGGAGTTTGTGATTTATAATTTGAGACTTGTTTAGAGTTTAGGGTTTCGTGCTTAGAATTTTTTAGAAATTATGGATATTTTAGGCGTTAGAGTCGACAATGTTACTTTTCAAGAAGCCTTGGAAAAGGCGAAAAATCTAATTGACGCAGGGGGTAAGCACTATATTGTTACCCCAAACCCCGAAATTATCGTTCGCGCTCAAAAAGACAAAGAATTTAGGAGAATCTTAAATCAATCTTCTCTGTCAATACCCGATGGAGTTGGTGTGGTTTGGGCAGCAAAAATTCTCGGCCAACCTCTTTCGGAAAGGGTTGCTGGAGTCGATTTTCTGGAAGGGCTAGCCGCTTTAGCCACTGAGCACGGCTACAGTTTGTTTCTACTTGGCGGCAGAGAAGGAGTAGCGGAAGGGGTAAGCAAGAAGTTCAAAGTCCAAAGTTCAAAGTTCAAAATTAACACGGCAGCCGGACCCGTGCTGAATCAGGATGGAAAACCAGTTAATAACGAAGAAACGGAAAAAGAGAAAGAAGTAATTGAGAAAATTAACCAGTTCCGTCCGGATATTTTAATCGTTGGGTTTGGCGCACCAAAGCAGGAAAAATGGATTGCTAGAAACCTTCAACGCTTAAATGTTAAGTTGGCAATCGGGGTTGGGGGAGCACTTGATTATATCAGCGGGGAAAAGAAAAGAGCACCAAGGTGGCTACAGAAAATTGGGTTGGAGTGGTTCCACCGGTTAATTAGCGAGCCATCCCGCTGGCGAAGACAGTTAAATTTACCGTATTTTGCGTATCTAGTTCTTAGAGAACACCTGAAAAGTCGCCTTCCAACATGGGGGTAAGTATGACGAACTTAAAGATGAATATAGGCAAAGTTTCGGGAGGTACGAACAAAGCCTTAGGCTGGGATGTGGATCGTACCCTGGTTAGTCATACAGCTGGAGCGTTGCATCTTCGCTGCTTCGACTACGCTTTAAGGAACGTACTAGGAATAAAAACAGACGTCAGAAAGGATATTGATTATGCCGGGAAAACTGACCGCCGTATTTTAATAGAAGCATCACGAAAGTATGGGAAGAAAGGGGAGTTTTACAGAAGGGGGCAAGAAATAATCGAGATTCTATGCTTAGAGTTTGAGAAGCAGATAAAGGACTGTCCAATAGAACTAATGCCGGGAGCTGAGGAGGCCCTGGAATATTTGTCGAAGCAGTCAGGCGTACTAAACGGTTTGGTCACCGGGAATTCGGAACGGGTGGCAAAGGCTAAGGTAAGGAAACTTGGCATCGAAGATTACTTCATCTTCGGGGGCTACGGCGACAGATTTGAAAACAGATCATATGTGGTAAAACAGGCAGTCTCCGAAGCCGAAAGGCACGCAAGGGAAAAACTTGGCTGGGGATCCTTAGAGGTCTACATAATCGATGACACCCCTAGAGGTATTAAAGCCGCAATGGAAGGTGGTGCTAAGGGGATTGGAGTGATGAGTGGCGCGGACAAAGATCCCAGCAGCTTTATGCTTTATAAGCCGGTGATAGTTATCGAGAGCTTAAAAGAAATAGACAAGTTAAAGACAATATTCCTGCCTATGGGAGGATAATTCATTGTGGCGAAAAACTTCGAGCGCCTCTCTGGATTCAAAAAATCGGTTTTGAGTGGCTTTTTCGCTTGGTTAACGAACCTAGTAGATTAAAACGCCAATTGGCCTTGCCTTATTTCGTATATTTGGTGTTAAAGGAAAGATTTATAAAGTAAATTTTGGGAAAAGAAAAAGCCCCAGATAGAGAATCGCTATTTTAGCGATTTTACCTGGAGCCCGAACGAAGATGCAAGATTGTTGCTGCTCTAGTCCTACGGCAAGAGGTCCAAATCGATTCTTGGATCCTGCCTCACTGCGAAACCCAGCTGCCGAAGTGCGTCTATGAAATCCTGGCAAGATGTGATGTTTCTGTTGCCACTGCGGTGTAGTGCCTGAACCTTCTCTACAGCGGTTTTTCTGATGAGCGCACAACCACTCCCTGTTCCGTAAACCATGCCAAGCTTGCCATCCCTGGAAAATTCCGCTGTAATGAAAGGAACTAGCATCATATCCACAGGAGTGACTTCTTTGCCAGACGCCTCAATGACAAAGATTACGGCGTCTGTTTCGCTCCTATAATCGCTTGTGAGGATCTCATATATCTGTCTTGGTGTGAGAATACGATCAGTAGAAGAAGCGGAAGAACCTCGTTTAAAGAAGCCCAGAAATCCCATATTACCTCTCCTTTGCCTGCGGATGGTTAGTTTTTTTCGTGTGGGTTATACTAATACAGCCTGATTTGATGGGCTAGGTTGCAACAGGAGCAGCCACGGCCCCCGTGATAGCCGAAGGAGAGGACAAGCGAGACCAGATTTTCCGGTGAAGAAGATAAGATCGCTTGTTCCGTCGCCGCATCTAAGTACGGAAGATCTTCCTCTACACCATCTCCTTGTATTTTGCCATCTCCAAGACAGCCGAGGCTGAATTCGTAGAATCGGGGACCCTTTTGGTTTACACTGTTTCCAATTCGGATGCCTTCATCAACCGAGCTGATGAAGCCTTCGTCGGCATAGTCGACGATTGCTAAGTAAGCAATCGTAAGCGGTTGCCCCCAACGTTCTTCTTTGACTAGCTTTACGTAACCGCAAGCTAGGGTGTCAAACTCGTCATCGCCGAAGATGCCATATTTGGTAGTTTGGCGAAGATTTGCTGACTTTGAAAAATCACATTCGGTGACAGCAGGCCATTTCTCGCCAGCTTTCAGCTAGTCCTGGGCAGACCAGCCTGTGGTACCGTCCTCGTAATTGATCTCCCACCACGTATATCCATCAGCCGCAACAGGGCCTTCTGTTACTAATCCGCAGACGTTTCTACTGTAGGTAGCCAATATCGTTTGGTTTGTGCTTGGGCCTGCTCGGACGCGTACATCGTCCTCGGTCGTGAACACCTCCTTGCCAACGATTGAGACAGCTGGCGAAGGCTTGGGTGTCGGTTTAGGCGTCGGTGGTTGAGTAGGTTTTGGAGTAGAGGTAGAAGCGGCGGTTGGAGCTGGAGTTTCGGTCGGTACCAGTGTTCCTTCTGGTTCAGAAGTGAGCGTCGGCGTAAGTGTTGGTGTGGTTTTTTCATCACCTTCGTTTGAGCAGGCACTGGCGAACGTGAGAAGAAATAAAGCGGCGAAAAACGTTGTGAAAGCCACGACTACTTTATTGGCAGACATTTCTCCCTCCTCGCTTGGGATTATTTTGTTGCTATGTTGATATGTCAAAGAGCTGCAAGCTGTCTATTGCTTGATCCTTATTATATCGCTAAATGTCAAACAATAAGATCGTTTCGTAATTCCCCCGCTCAGCGGGGTCAGTACTCTCACGTCTTTATGCCTTCGCCAATAAGATCGCTCCATACTTCGAAATACGGGATTTCGCAGTATTCACGCGTCTTTATGGCCTTGCGATAAACCGCTTCGCCAATAAGATCGCTTCGTATTGCGGAATTTGTAATCCCTTAATACTCCCGCGTCTTTATGCCTTAGGCATTAGAAAAGCCCCTCGTAGGGATGCTATTCTGCCCCACGAGGGGCTGCTGCCGTTAGGCAGTTTTATCGTGAACCATAAGGCGGTTCACGGTTCCGGCGTGTGTTTCTTTCCTTTCTTATTTTTATTAGGATAAATCTGACTAACTGCACTCACTTGGCAGGTTTACAGATTGATTACTAGTACGGATATTTTGTTAAAGTGCAATTAACTAGACTTACTCCAATCTTCCTTTAACCCGTTTGGTTCGGGGTGGGGTAACACTAATACAAAGTATTTCATAATATTACTTGCTTGTCAAGAAAAGACTGAAGTGAGATCAAAGGAGGCTAAGCTGTTTCTTTTTCTAGTCTTCGCGTAGCAAGGTCGCAGAAACCGAGAGTATTGAAGAATTGAGCGAAGCGAAGATTTCGAATTATGGAGTGGGCTAAATCACCAAACTGCGTAGAAGTTCCAACCGATAGGAGACTTAAGCAGTTTCCTTCTTCATCTCGCCTAGAAGCCAGAGCACTGCCTCCTTTTTGTATCGTCTATCGCCTCTGGCGTTAATTCTAATCGCAGGTAGTTTCCCACGTTTACCCCAGCGTTTGATAGTTAGTGGAGAAACCCTCAAGAAAGTAGCTACTTCTTTGACTGTCAATAGTTCTGGTAAATCATCTCCGAGAGCCATGAACAAATCCTTTCTAGGCAGAAAGTGTACCATTCATGGACAAATGTGCACTAAAGGTATCACAGTAGAAAATAAGTTGTCAAGACCTGTAATCAAACGATATAGTATCAGAATTGACAAAGAAACACTTGGAAGTGGATAATAATCTTAACTGCCCATGATGTTTAAAATCCGCAAATTCATAAATCCTCCGTATACAATAAAAGAAATCTTCATCGCTTTGAGCACACTCATTGTGCTTCTTAGTGCTCCGTTAGTAGTTATACATACTGCTCAAGGAAGACAATTTAGTGTGGAAGCAGCCGAAAATCTCCTTACGAATCCTGGTTTTGAGAGTGGCTCGGGAAATATGCCCACTGGTTGGGAAAAAGACTTCTGGAGTGGAACACGATCCACCTGGGATTGGGTTTCAGACGGATCTACTGTAAGAAGTGGGATGGGTTCAGCTAAGATTACTTCATCACAGCCCAACGATGCAATGTGGACGCAGGATGTTTCGGTAGAGCCATACAGCTCTTATCTATTTAAGGGCTGGATAAAAACTGAAAATGTTACTTTAGCTGATCCTCCCGGTGGTTTTAGTACAGGTGCTAATCTTTCCGTTTATTTGTCATTTAACCGTTCGCCTGGGATCTGGGGCACACAGGATTGGACAGAAGAAAGCTTATTTTTCTGTTCTACAGCATCAGAGACTGTAACAGTTGTTGCCCGAATCGGCTATAATTGGTCACTTACCACAGGAACTGTTTATTTTGATGATATGTCACTTGAAAAGACAGACCCGCCTTTTACGGGGCAGCATGTGGTTGTGTGCCTTTTGCCCGAACATCGGTCATTGTTGACAGATCCAAATGGTTGGATTCAGAAACTCGACGATGCCTATCTTGCTCTTCAGGATCTTACAGGACAGACTCCTTATGATGGTGACAAAATATTAATACAGGAGGTTGTTAACTATGCCGGGGGACTCATGATCGCAGGAAATCCAATTCTTTGGTTTGGAGATTATGTTCCGGGGGCTCTAGACGCGATCAATGATTATAATGATTTAAGCTTCGGCCCGATTCATGAATTAAGCCATGATTTTGATGTTTACGGTTCGTATTACACTGGGGGAGGCCCCATAAACCCTGAAAATTGGGGAAATTTTAAATTAACTTATGTAGCTGATGAACTTTCCAGCACCTATCCTACTGCAACATTTAGCCATCCCACCCAAGGCTATATTCCTATTGGAGACTTTCCTTATGAATATTTTGTAGTAAGATTCGCTCAACCCTGGTTAGATGCTGGCCGCACAGACTGGCAAAACATGAATAATGACGTGTATACAGGGCTTCTTTATTTGTTAAAAGAGGATATTGGTTGGGAACCTTTTCGGCAAACCTTTCGGGATTACGCGTTCCTAACTGGACCCCCGCCAGCTACCGATCTTGGAAAAGTAGAGCTTTTTGCCCATTTATTAAGTGCAAATGCAGGAGTAGATATAACACCCTATTTCCAGAGTTGGGGATTTCCAATCGCACCTGCTCCCGATATCGTCTCGCCCTCTGTTTCCATCACTTCACCCTCAGCCGGGTCAACAGTTTTCGGTACGATTAGTATTCAAGCTAATGCAACTGATAACGTAGGAGTAACAAAGGTAGAGTTCTATGTTGATGGAGAGTTAAAGGGCACCGATACGTCCTCACCATATTCATATTCTTGGGATACAACCACAATTGCTGATGGAACCCACACCCTTACGGCTAAAGCCTACGATGCCCTGGTAAATGTGGGGACCTCTAGTTTGGTAACTGTCACAATAGACAACACAGACCCGATCGTGTCACTAACAGCACCTTCAGATGGCTCAACAGTTTCTGATACAGTTAATGTTACAGCCAACGCTTTAGACAGCGTAGGAGTAACCAGGGTGGAGTTCTATGTAGATGGAGTGTTGGAAAGTACCGATACTTCTTCGCCATATTCTTATTCCTGGGATACTACCTTGGTTAGCAACGGGAGCTACAGTCTGCTAGCCAAAGCTTATGACGCTGCTGATAACGTGGGTACTAGTACCACCATCTCGGTGACTGTCAACAATGTGTCAGCACCAACTGTAGATATAAAAGTAAGTGGCTCTGACGGTCCGATAACTATCGTTTATAATACAGATATAAGCTTGTCCTGGGCCAGCACGAATTCAACTTCTTGCACGGCTTCCGGTAGTTGGTCTAGTACAAAAGGAACGAGCGGCTCGGAGAATATACTTGGTATCAGTAGTGCAAGGTCGTGTACTATTACTTGTACAGGAGATGGTGGGTCAGCCTCAGATACTGTTTCTATCAATGTAGGTAAAATTGGGGATTTAAATCTGGATAATGCAATTAATATCCGTGATTTCGGTATATTCCTTGGAAAGTGGGGTAAAGCCGACCAAACGTCAGATTTTAATAAAGACAGCATTGTAAATATCCGTGACTTTGGTATATTTCTTGGGAGATGGGGGACATAATGAAAAAATTATTACTCAAATTTATTATAGGTTCACTTTTAATCAGCGCAGCCTTTTTCCTAAACGAAGATGTTTTCGCTGGCGGAAGTTTTTATCTTTCCCCGGCTAGTAAAACGGTCCCGCAAGGCACAACGTTTTCGGTTGCTGTTCGTATTTCCAGTACCGACCCAATTAATGTGGTTCAGGCTAATCTATCTTACCCATCCGATAAACTAGATTTTGTGGGTATTAATACCTCCGGCAGTACCTTCGATATGCAGGCAGAAAACGTTGGTGGTGGCGGTCAGGTAAAGATAGCAAGGGGACTAGCGGGAACGGTCACCGGTGATAAATTGGTAGCAACGGTTACCTTTAGAGCAAAACAAAGTTCTGGTTCTACCTCTATTTCTTTCACCGCTGGGTCCGAGGCCGTAAATCCTGACGGAGCGGTTGTAGTTAGTGCGACAAGCGGTGGAACTTACAGTTTCTCACCAGCACCGCCACCACCTCCGCCACCTGCGCCACCAGATACTACAGCGCCAAAAATTAGCGGAGTAAAAGTAAAAGGAACTTCCCATAAAGGAGCGACTGTAGAATGGAAAACAGAGGAGCCTGCAAGTTCGATTATTGAATACGGGTTGAATAATAAATATGGTTTGTCTAGTCAAAGTACAGATTTAGTTAAAGACCACAAAGTAACATTTTCATCCGAATTGCTTATTCTTGGTGAGACTTATCACTTCAAAGTAAAGAGTGCTGATGCGGCGGGTAATATGGCTACTGGGTCTGACGCGACCTTTAAGACCAAGGGATTTACTGTAAAAATCAAGGTTTTAGATAAAAAAGGCTCACCTGTAAAAAACGCAACAGTAACGTTGTTCTCGGATCCTACTACCACAAAGACTAGGGAAGATGGGATAGCCTCTTTTCAAGATGTTTCGTCTGGTAAACACATGGTTACGGTAGAATATCAAGGCAATATGCAGAGTAAAACGATTCAGATAAAGGATGCGACTGACGAAGAGCTAAAAACAGGTAAAATTGCAGCGAAAAATTTTCAAATAAGTATTTTGGCCACTAGCTTACTACAATCGTCTATACTTCCTTGGCTACTTACCCTTCTATTAGCCAGCGTAATAATTATTCTATTGGTTTCAGGCATGATTTGGTGGAAGAAAAATAAACCTGCTATAAGCTCTGATCAATACAATCCCAATAAGTAATACTCCAATTATTAGTGTAGATTGAATATTGTTTGCCTACTTAAGTTCAACTTTACCACCAGCTGTTTCAAGCTTTTGTTTTGCTTCGTTTGCCGCATCTTTGCCTATACCTTCAAGAACTTGTTTTGGAGCAGAATCAACCAAGTCTTTGGCTTCTTTCAAACCTAAAGTTGGGACTAGTTCTCGCACAGCTTTAATGACCGATATTTTATTCGCGCCGGAATTTGCGAGTATTACGTTAAATGTGGTTTGTCCTTCCTCAGCAGCTTCGCCCGTATCTCCGGTGGGAGCGGTAGCCATAGCTACTGGAGCGGCAGCGGTCACGCCAAATTTATCTTCTAAAGCTTTTACGAGTTGTGATAGCTCGATTACGGAGAGATTTTCGATGTCTTTGATAATATCGCCTAATTTACCTGAGACTTTTATTTCTTTCTTAGGTACTTCAACTGGTTTTTCCACAGTCTTGGGTTCTTCAGGTTTTGGTTCCTCCTTGGGTTCCTGGGGTTTTGTTTCTTCCCCCGCTTTAACTTCTTGTGGAGCTTCTTCTTCCTCTTCCTCAGGTTCAGCTGGAGTTTCTTCTGTTGTCTCTTCTGCGGCCTCTTGAGGGGCTTCCTCGGGCTTATTATCTTCGGTTTCAGTTTTCTCCTCTTGTTCTTTTTTATCTTCGTCCGCCATATTAAGCACCTCCTTTCAAAAGGTAAATTCTAAGCACTAAAGTTGTGCGTTGCACATTTTGCTTCGCAAAAGCGAAACTCTAAACAATATTTAAATTTCAAACTCCAAATTACAAAACTTTTGGAGCTTGGGGTATTGGAATTTGTGATTTGTTTAGGATTTAGATATTCGAATTTAGGATTTAACATTAGTTGCCTTTCTTTGCGCGAATTTGGTCTAAAACGCACACCAAGTTCCTTAAGTTAGCATTCAACACTCCAATCACACCAAAAATCGGGGATTGTAGGTTGCCAACCAGTTGTGCATAAAGTTCATTTCTTCCTGGGATTTTTGATAGTTCAATTACTTCGTCGTTTGAAATAAATGAGTTTTGGAACCAGCCCATTGTTATCTTTGGAAGTCCGTATTTCTTGATGAATACAGCTAGCCTTTTTATTGGTTCTAATGGATCATTGAGGGAAAACAAAATTGCCGTAGGACCTTTTAGACGTTCTGGGATAGTAGCATTCCCAGAGCCTGTTAAAGCCCGTTTGATGAGAGTGTTTTTAGCAACGGTAAACTCTGCATTCAAGCCTCGAAGCTCTTTTTTTAGCTCTTGCAATTGCACAACTGTTAAGCCGTGGTAATCAGTAAATGCATAGCTACTAGCTTTTTTAAATTTTTCTTTTAAGTTAGTTACTATTTGTTCTTTTTGCTCACGAGATATTTTTGCCATGGTTCGACTCACTTTCGTTCACTCAGGACAAGTTCTTCGACTCCGCTCACCATAAATTAAAAAACCTCGCTACCCGAGGTTTTGGTTCTAGGTTATAAGATTTATGGTCTATTACTTACAGCTTAAAACTTATATCTTATATCCAAACATCCTCGGTAGGTAATTAAGTCCCACTTCAGTAAACTTTCGCGGGACACCTACTATCTCAGGCTTGAGCGTAGTATAAGTCAAGGATGCAAGCGTGTCAAGGGTATAAGCTTGACAAGCAAGCGGAGATTTGAAAAAATAAATATAACTGCCCAATGGAAAATTCTGAAGAAAATTTACAACCGCGAAGTTCATTAATAGGGCAAGATACTGCTTTAGCGGTCTCGGGTATTTTATCACTTTTATTGTTGTTTATAGGGATTCCTCTCCTAATTTTCTTTATTATTCAAACAAATAACGCCCAAAATGTCGATAAAACAAACCCTTCCAATAAAGTTTTAGGCGCAGAATACGGTGAACAATACGTACGAAATCTTACTCCTTATCCAAATGATCAGGATGATGCAGAAATATCGGGTAACAAAATAGCTTGGCTGAGTCATGATAATGGTAATACGACTAAACCCGAGCTTTACGTTACCGACCTGACTACTAATACTCAGGTGAAAATTACTACCGATGGAGTTAATCCGAATGCAAGTACAGCCTTTGGTATAGATGGGAGCAAGGTAGTGTACCAAAACTTCGATAGTGGGTTTAACGGACCAATTAACGTCTATGTTTACGATTTGACTAGCAGCACAAATACAAAAATTACCAATGATTCTTGTCACTCAGTTTATCCAGCTATTTCCGGAAATAAAGTTGTTTATGCTAGTGATAAAAATAATGGGTGTTCTTTTGTATATGACATTTATGTTTATGATTTAAGCACTAATACTGAGACTAGAATTACTACGGATACGAACAATCAGTATTTCCCAGAGATTTCCGGAAATAAAGTGGTTTACCTAGATAATAGGCATGGAAATTTCGAGATTTACCTATATGATTTAGGTAATTCTACAGAAATTCGAATCACGAACAATTCGTCATCTAGTACAGACCCGACAATCTACGGAAACAAGATTGTTTGGCAGGGACAGGGTTCTAATTACGATATATTTCTTTATGATATTTCTACGGCTTCAACTACTCAAATCACAAATAATTCCGCTAGTCAGCTTGGGCCGAATATATCTGGCAATAAAATTGTTTGGACAGATTACCGAAACGGTGGGACAAATGCGGATATCTATCAGTATGATCTTAGCACCAATCAGGAGACCCAGATTACTTTCAACACAACCTTCCAGTACCGACCAAGCATTTCAGGTGATAGAATCACTTGGGTAGATGAGCGTAATGGAAATAGCAACAAGGATATTTATATCTACGATCCACCACAAGTGTCGCCGCCATCCCCACCCCCACCATCGCCACCTCCGTCACCACCGGGGCCAACGCCACCACCTTTTAAAAAGGTTGAGATTTGCCACCGAAAAGGAGATGGTGGATTTGAGGTAATTACGGTAAGTGAGCAGGCTACTTTGAACGGTCATTTGGCTCATTCAGGGGATATTATTCCCGCCACGGAAGGATGCAAACCGCGAACTATCAAAGAAGTGGTGTTACCAGATACATTTAGAAGAGAAAACAGCGCTACAACCGACTTAAGCAAAATTTCTAATCCAGCAAAAGTAGAAAAATTTACTCTGGATACATTAGCAAATACCATTATTTTCAAAGACTCCTTAGATTTATCTTCTCAGGAAGTACTAAATAAATTAAACTTTTTAAACCTGTATTTATCTGCGGATAAACTAGGAATAATTAGTCTAGATTCGACAACCCTTCCTTTCATGAACAAAAAAGCTACGCTTAGCATGAAAAAATTGCCCTTTATTAAAAAGCCCCGCGTTTTGGTAAATGGCAAGGAAGATAAGAAAGTAGTGTCAAACGTGAAATATTCAAATTGGATACTGTCTTTTGATGTTTCTCATTTCTCAACTTTTGCTGCTGGACCGGTTATTGAGCTAGATACCCCAGTAAATAATTTCAAAACCACCAATAATTCACTTACCATTAAGGGCATTGTGTCAGACCCAACAGCGCAGCTTTCGCTAAAAGTTAATAATAAAGATTTAGGTAAATTGGATATTTCGGTGGAAAATGGGGGATTTAAGAGAAAAATTAATTTAATGAACGGGGTGAATACACTTGTACTAACTGCTCTTTCTTCAAACGGTTCTTCGTACGCCGCAAATATATCCGGTGTTTTATATACCCCGAAGAACCCTTATCAAAATTACATAATTATTTTAGTTGGGCTTATACTAATTTCAAGTTTGGGAATTACTTATTTAATAATAAAGAAAAAACACCTTCTTGCTTCCAAAAAAGATCAAGATAAACAATAAAAAGTTTGAGATTTAGCTTTATTAATTTAAAGAAGAGGTTTGGATTTTTATACTTGGGCCCATGGTCGTGCATAGATAAGTACTCTTGATTAACGCTTTTTTAAACCCTTCGGGTCGGGCAGTGTGGATGACATTTATAACTGCCTCATAGTTTTCCTTCAACTGAGATGGCTTAAAACTCACTTTACCGATTTGCAGATGAATTACTGGAAACTTCTCGGTTTTCAGTTCCATCTTGCCTTTTGAGAATTCTTTTAGGGTAGAGACTGGATCATCTGTTACGGTGCCAGATTTTGGATTGGGCATCATGCCTTTTGGGCCTAATACCTTTGCTACTTTTGCAAGTTTCGGCATCCAAGTAGAATCCGCGATTATCTTGTCGAACTTGACTTTTCCAGCCTCAATTTCTTTCAAGGTTGTTTCAGTGCCAATTTCGGCACCGAGTTTTTTGATTTCTTCTTTCTGCTTGCTACTGAAAACTACCATCTTCGTTTTCTTTCCAACTTGATGGGGGAGAGTAACAGAAGTCCTGATTTGATGTTCCTGCTTTTCTGCAGAAAGACCAAGGTTGATATGAGCTTCAATGCTGGAGTCAAATTTTGTATTCGCCGTTTTTTGGGCTAGTTCTATAGCTTCCTCTAAAGGATATTCTTTTGTTTTATCAACCAGTGCGGATAACTGTTTGTAGCGTTTACCTCTTGATTTAGGAGGATGAACTTGTTTTTTCTTTTCGCTGGGAGCGTATTCGGCAACTGGTTTTTTCTTTTCAATTTCTTCTATCTTTTTTTGATGTTCGGGATCAATAGCTGTTTCGATGACCTTAGTTCTTACTTGTCCCATATTTACCCTCCTTCCACTTCTATGCCCATACTGCGGGCAGCACCACTAATTATTTTTTTAGCTTGTTCTAAGTCGAGCGCATTTAAATCGTCCATCTTTTCCTTCGCAATAGCTGTGAGTTGATCGTTGGTAAGTTTACCCACCTTGTTCCGGTGAGGTACAGCCGAACCTTTTCCCAAGCCTAAAGTTTTTTTAATCATTTCGGCAACAGGCGGTTTTTTAGTCAAAAATGAAAATGTCCTGTCCTCAAATACGGTAATTACCACTGGTAACACATCACCTTTTTGGTCGGCTGTACGTTCGTTGAACGTCTTGACAAAATCCATGATAGGTAAACCATGTTGGCCAAGCGCAGGACCAACTGGTGGGGCTGCTGTAGCCTCACCGGCAGGGATGTTTAGTTTTATAATTGTCTTTACTTTCTTAGCCATAATAAAAACGCGATTATCATACCTCTCTTTAGATCTCTAAAGCTTGGTTACTTGGAGGGAATCTAGTTCGACCGGAGTTTCCCGGCCAAAAAGACGCCCCGCTCCGCCAAGTCGGACTTGGCTGCGCTTGAGCTAGTTTTTGGCCGCAGGTTACCTTACTTAGTAATTACCATTTCAATCATAATTTAGTTACCTGTAAAAAATCTAACTCCACGGGAGTTTCCCGTCCAAAAATACTCACTAGCACCTTTATTTTTCCTTTTTCCTCATTTATCTCATCTACCGTACCGATAAAGTCTGCAAACGGCCCATCAACAATTTTTACCGCTTCTCCCAGACTAAATGAAGCTTTGTATGTGGGCGCTTCCAATTTAGAAAATTTCTGGATAGTATCAACCTCATTTGGATCCAGTGGCGTGGGTTTATTGCCGATACCTACAAAACCTGTTACTCCAGCGGTAGATCTAACTGCGTGCCAGGTAGAATCGTCTAATTTCATTTCTACCAACACGTAACCAGGAAAAATACGTTCCCGGATGGTTTGTTTCTTTCCTTCGCGAACTTCAATTTTCTCTTGAGTAGGTACCATTACGTCAAATATTTGATCTTCTAAATGGCTTGCGGCGATTTTTTGCTTTAGGGTTGCCGCTACTTTATTTTCATGACCTGAATAAGTATGAATGACATACCAAGACCCGCCTTTTTGATCTTTGCTTTCTTTAGATTTTTCTTCTGGGTGAGGCGTTTGTTGGGTGGGCGTTTCTGCTAAAGCCGCTTTATCAGCAGGCGCATTAGCGGTATTTTTAACTATTTTTTTATTTTTTTCCCTAGGTTTTGCCATATTACCCCGCAAGAATTTTGCCCATTATTTTTAACAATAAAAAATCCAAACCGCCAATAAGCGCAGCGATTATTGTACTGGCAATAATTACTGTCGCTGTCATTTTAATCGCTTCTTGGCGGGTTGGCCAGGTAACTTTGCCCAACTCTTCCCAAACCTCACTGAAAAATTTTAGTTTCTTCAACATGCAGACCGCTATTTTAGCATAGCAACTAGAGTGATGCAAAGGTTATTTTGCTTTTCTTTTTTGGAAGTAATTTTTTATCTTTTCGACTACTTGGTTTGGTGTAAAGAAAGCTTTTACAATATAATCATTAGCCCCCAATGTTGTCGCTTTTTGCTTGTCTAATTGCTCACTCAAATTAGTTAGCATCCACACAGTAATACCCTTCGTTCTTGGATCAATTTTGAATTTTTTTAAAATATCGAAACCATTTATGTCTGGAAGCATAATATCTAGAAGTATCAGGTTTGGATGGTAGTCGATGGCTTTTTCCAAAGCTTCATAACCATCTTTTGCAACAGAGAAGTCTATATTATTTAATTTTAATACCGAGCTGTAAAGTTGAATAAAAATCTTATCATCATCGATTAATAATATTCTGGGTGTAATATTTTCCATATAATAATTATAATACATATTTTGCCGTATTAACTAAAGACTTTTTAAATATTAGACAAATTGATACGGCACCTTTTATTTGATATAATTGATGGCGTCTAAAACATGCCCGGATGGCTCAGTGGCAGAGCACAAACTTGGTAAGTTTGGGGTCGAGGGTTCGATTCCCTCTCCGGGCTCCAGCGGCATTGCAGGTGCTGTAAGAACAGGGCGTCCCGATTTAATATCGGGATCCTCGGTTCCAGAATACTGTGCCAGGGTAACGAAGCGGCCAAACGCACCTGTCTGTAAAATAGAAGGCTGCATATGCTCGTAATTTAACAATTACTCGAATATTCCCGCCTCCTGCGCTATGGAAGTAGCTAGGGCGGCTTTTAGCCGGGATGGCAGAGCGGTCAAATGCACCTGTCTGTAAAACAGGCGCCCTTGTTGGCTACGTAGGTTCGAATCCTACTCCCGGCACCACCATGGCATCAAGCGAAGCTTCCGCCATGGTGCCCTGATGGAAGCTTGCTGGATGTCAGGGTTTACTGATCGATGTATTATGTTTACGTTCTGAAAAGTAGCAGAGACAAAAAATTTTATACCGGCGCAACAAACAACTTAAAAAGAAGGCTGACTGAACATAACACTGGCAAGAATATATCGACCAAAGCGAGAATTCCGTTAAAGCTAATTTATTACGAAGCTTATCTAATGAGGGAGGACGCTGAAGCAAGAGAAAAATTCTTAAAAACCAACCTAGGCAAACGGTTTCTAAAGAAGCAGCTTAAAAATTATTTAGAAAAGCAAATGCCGACTTAGCTCAGTGGTTAGAGCAGCTGTTTTGTAAACAGCAGGTCGTCGGTTCGAATCCGACAGTCGGCTCCATGAGATTATGGCAAAAAAAGGACCAAGAATTTTGATTACTCTCGCGTGTAGCGAGTGTAAGAATCAAAACTATACAACTGAAAAGAATAGGCAGAATACACAAGGAAAACTTGAGTTCAAAAAGTTCTGCAAAAGGTGCCGGAAAGTCACTTTGCATAAAGAAGTAAAGTAGCACGTTCGTGTTCTATGCGTTCCGCACTTCGTGCCGAACCCGAAAACTCCGCGTGCTGCGCCCACTTCGTGGGCTAAATTTTAATTTTGAATTTATTTATAGGGGTGTCGGTTAATGGTAAGGACTTAGCGTGTTTGATGCACCAATTTATTTTACATCTCACACGCTAAAACCTTGCCTTTCGCTAATGCGAAACGTAAACCACGGATTGAGGGAGCTTAGGTAAGTGGTATACCAGCGGTCTCCAAAACCGCAATCGGAGGTTCGATTCCTCCAGCTCCTGCCAAATTGGGAGTTCGTAGGAGCGTAGCAACGCAGGACGCGCAGCGGATTATTCTCCCCACCCCTGCCAATAAAGAGGTTCGTAGGAGTGCTAGCGACGCAAGACGTGCTAGTGGGTTGTTCTACCTACCGTTTACTATTTCTTTTTGTACCGCCACATAGTTAATTGAATTTTAGTGTGTTATTAGACAAAATATTTATTTTAGTTATATAATCAAAATATGAGTAAAAAAGGACCAAAAATCCTACTGATTGATGATGATCCTACGTTTGTTGATATTTCTACTCGAGCGTTTAAAGAATTTGGGGTAAATTTCGAAACAGCTTTCAACGGTATCGAAGCAGCGGAAAAAGCAAAAAGCGGTGATATCGACCTTATATTACTTGATATAATGATGCCGGGGATAGATGGTTTTGCAGTTTTGAATAGTCTTAAAAAGGATCCTAAGACAAATAAAATACCAGTGTGGATGCTGACAAATTTACCAGGGAGTATGAATAAAGTTTTGGCCGAGTCGCTTGGGGCGAAAGAGTACTTGGTAAAATCTGATTATCCCCCCAGCAAACTGTGTGAAAAAATAAAAGCCTTTCTAAGTTCGCAATAACGTACCACTAATCTCCCAATCTCCCACATAAATTTTACTCGTAAAACAAAATAGTTTTTTAATCGGTTCGCAACAGGGATTTTTGAATTTATTATCGGAAAAGTTGTTTATTGAAATAAAAAAAGACCCCTACACGGGTCTTTTTACCCTCGAATTATTATGATTCCGCCCTGCCCAAGGGGGCTTATTCGGTTCTCCTCCTAAAGTAACTAGGTGGGAACTCTGCCCCGATACCCACGGGTAGCAGGGACTCCGAGTCAGCCCGTCGTAGAAGGAAAACGAGGAAGATAACCTGAAAGCCCGTTTCCCTTAAAGCAGGGGGTCTTACGACCACTTATATTAAACCATATTTAAAAAATAATATCAAGATACTTTCTAGCGGTTGCTTGGGTCTCAAAAAGTAGTTCCTGTAAGAAGGGTGAGTAAAATATTTAATATTGCTCTAATAATCGGGAAAAATATTTGGATAAAGATAAACAAGAAAATAATTAAAACAATTGGACCGTAAGATTCAATTTCTGCAAGACGGATGGCTAAATTTTTGGGTAAAAACCCAAGTAGTACTTTGTAACCATCTAGCGGAGGAACAGGAATTAGGTTAAAAAGCCCAAGCAATAAATTGATAGAAACTATAATCAAAATTATATCAATAGCAATTATCCGATAAACAATTGAAAATACTATTGCCAGCACAAAATTTGAAGCTGGTCCGGCAAAGGCGACAATTGCGCTGTCGCGACGAGGATTATTAAAATTTAAAGGATTTATTGGAGTTGGTTTGGCCCAACCAAATACCATACCGGAAAAAATAAATAGCAGTAGTGGCACAATAATAGTTCCGATTGGATCAATATGCGCTGCTGGATTGAGGGTAATTCGACCTAGTAATCTAGCTGTAGGATCACCTAGTCGGTTAGCTACGTAGGCATGAGAGGCTTCATGCACAGATATAACTAGCGATATGATAAGTAAAAAAAATAAGACTAAAATAAAGATACTGGCTGGGTTTGATGTGTTAAAATCAACCATTTAGCTAATTGTATACCATAAATCAAGGTTGTGGTATAATGCTCCGGTATTACATGCGGCGCATTGTATGCGATGCATATAATCCGCTTCGTAACCCCGATTGAATCGGGGGTACTCTCGCGGATTGCCTGCCCGACAGTGCCAGTCCATGGCAGGCGGGCGACCACTTCGTGGACTAAATCCATGATTATTTGTAACTATTTGTCAAAGAATCAAAGGTGACTTTTTATGCGTATTTGTGATCGGTGTGGGAAGGGTATGCAGGTGGGGATGAATGTTTCTCACTCTCATGTGCGAACCAAAAAAAGAAGCTACCCAAACCTGCATTCGTTTAAAATAAAAAAAGACAGCATTACCAGCCATTTACGACTTTGTACCAAATGTTTGCGAATTGTAAAAAAAGAGCAAACTAAAAAAGAAGTCAGTAAGCTTGAAGAAGTTAAAGAGAGGTTGAATTTATAATCTAATAGTAAAATCTTTGTGTCCGTTTTTAAATTCTTCAAGTGTGACGGGCTGCTTACCTTCCAACTGAACCATTCTATTTGGTAGGAGTTTTAGAATCTTTTTGTCTGGTTTCTGCTTTCTGCTTTCTACTCCCTGGTAATACGTCCAGACTCCAGGCCAGGGATAATAAGCCCGAATCATTCGTTCTAGATTTTTTGGTGGTTTTTTCCAATCGATAAAACCATCTTGTTTAGTTAGAATTTTGGTGTAAGTTGCCAATTTGTGGTTTTGAGGTACGGGCTTGATTTTATCCGTGACAATTAAATGAAGAACGTGGTGAATGAGCTTTGCACCTACCTGGGCGAGTTTTAAGGAAAGTGTTTGCGACGTATCTTTTTTACCAATTTTAAATTTAATGGAGGCTAAAATGTCCCCTTCATCCATTTTTTCATTCATTTGTATTAGAGATACTCCTGTGTATTTATCACCATTTAAGATTGCGGCAGAAATAGGCGAGGGACCGCGGTATTTTGGTAGTAGGGAAGGGTGAATGTTTACAGCGCCTTTTTTTGGAATATTCAAAATTTGTTTTGGAATAATTTTTCCGTAGGAGGCGAGGACAATAAAATCAGGCTCAAGTTTCTTTAACTGGCTAACTAACCTAAAATCCTTTAAAGATACTGGCTTTGCTACCGGTAAGTTAAATTTACTGGCGAGTTGACCAACTTCAGATTCGACTATTTTTTTGCCTCTGCCAGCTGGTTTGTTTGGTGCCGTAACGATAAGTTGTAAGTCGTATTCACCAACAAGATGCTGCCCATAAATTGTTTTCAGTATTATCGCTCCAAAGGTAGAAGTGCCAAAGTAAACTATTTTGATTGGTTTATAAGTATATATCTTATCTTTGTCTGTAATACGGTTTATGTAGAAAGTAGATGAAAGATGGTCGTATTCATGTTGAACGATTCTTGCATAATAGCCAGAAACTTGGGCTCTTTTTTGCCGGCCCTTTATATCTAAATAATCCAAAGTAACTTGAGTAAATCGATTTACTACTCCTCTGACACCAGGAACAGATAAGCAACCTTCTTCGATAGCGTCGCTTTCCTTACCCAGGCTAATAATTTTTGGGTTGATAAAAACTTCTTTCAAACGCCCGTAACGAACGATGAAAAGGCGATAAGCATGTTTCACCTGGGGTGCAGCTAAACCCACACCGCTAGTTAATTCCAGAGTTTCCAACATGTCTTTGACTAATTTTTTTATTTCCGGGGTAACCGTCGAGATATTTGAAAATTTCTCTTTCCAGATTGGGTCGGAACGGTTTGCAAGCGGCAAAATCATATAGCCGATTATATCTCGAAGAGAAACAATCGTCGAGATGTAATCGAAGACGATTATAACACACGGGGTAGTATTTGCTTGGTTAACACTTCTTGTGGTTGTGAGTTTTAATAGTATTGGTTTTTGAGTAGGGTATTTTTTGCAAAAAGAGGGGCTTTTGTGGTATATTCCGAGCCGATACCAAGAAGAAGGAGGAAAGATCAAATGGAAACGACGATTTCGGATGAGGAGGAGAGCCAACTCTTTGAGAAGAAGGCGAAGATTTCTGGCGGAACCTGGTATTTCGTCGCTAGCTTCTTTCTGCTCGGCGCGGCCCTCTTTATCGGGAGTGTTTGGGAGGCTGTTAGTGGCACTGCTTGGGGGACTCTACTCTTCGCGTTCGCTGCCGCTTTTGCTCTCGTCTGTTCGCTGGCGTGGTGTTTAGTCAAGGTGGAAGATGCTACAGATCAGGCAGCGAAGCAGTGTTTGGCAGTAGCGGAGAAGTATGGGCTGTGTCCCACAAGCTGGCAGGTCTGGGGATTCTCGTCAGAGTCTTCCGCTGGATCAGTGTTTCGACTGTTTGTTGAGTTTATCCAGCAAACCAGGCCCGAGATAATCCCAGAAGGCACCTTCATCGGTAGTGGTGGGAAGAGCAAGGAGGCTTGCCGCAGGCTGGTGTATCATCTTTGGAGTCTGGGCAGTCCGCAAGAAGTGGCAGCGGAAGCAATGCCGGAGACTGCTCAAGCTGGTTCGGGGTAGTATCCGCCTGACCTTGATTGGTACGTCGAGTATCATCGGGACCCGTGATCTATTGGTTGCGGGTCTTTACTTTCTCTCTCGTTTCTTTCGTAAGTTCCATCAGTTTCCACATAAGCTCGCTTCGTACCGCCCCCGATTAATCGGGGTTAGTACTCTCGCGTCTTGTCTGGGAATTAGGCTCATTTATTATTTCTTTTCCTTCGACTTAGTTAGTTCGCCTAATTTCCACATAAAAAGTCGTCCACGATTGATCGATCGGGTATTATAATCAATAGCAAATACTCTAGCTCTTTCCAGATTGGTACGCGGTTTTTCTTTGGCTAGTTTTATATATAGCACTTTATGCTTTTTATCATGAAGCTGCTCCGAGAGCCAGATGCCGTACTCTTGGAATTCATGCCTGGCGCGGGGCGCTCCTTTATTTGTAAATTCTCGCTTTAAAATATTTTTTACGGATTCCATTTTTTAGGTTTCTATATTAAATCAAATTATAAGTTTTGAGAAAATTTTCGTCTTTTGATTCCTTGGGAAAATAACTACTAAAACTTTTTAAATGTCTTTTTTGTGCCTCTTTATCCTTCAGCTGGGCGTCAACTTCAAAAAGTGATTGCCAGGCTTCAAGATAATTAAATTTCATGCCGACTACTTTTTCAAGTTGTTTTTGGGCTTTTTGATGCTGGTTAGTGAATATATACATCGAGCCAAGCTGAAATTGGCTTTTAGCATCATTTGGTGCCAGCTCACCGACAATTTCCGCTGTGTTTACCGTTTGCGGTTTATACTGTTCTTGCCAAGTAGCAAGATCGTATACTGCTTCAAGCCTGATGCTCCAAATGACAATATTTTGAGGCGAGCTAGAAGTTGCTTGGTTAAGAAGCGAAAAGCCTTCTTCTATTTTCTTATTTACCTTTCCCTCTTTTGTTTCTCTAGCCAAACTTATGGTAGTTAGGCCTAATTCAGCTTTGTACAAAGGTTCGTCTGGGTGTAGGGTCGTGGCTATTTTTAAGTTTTTATAACCAGCCCGGGTATCTGCCGCGCTAAGACCCTGGTTATAAAAATAATCGGCTAACCACATAGCTGATATAGATCCTAATAATACTATTCCAAAAATCAGACCTCCAATATAAAAAACCATCCTCGCAAACTTTTTTTCTAAAAATGATAGATTTAGTTGCACTTGACGCAAGCTACCGTTAATCAAAAAGAAAAATGCCGGAAAAAGGAAAAAAAGTAATGCAATCGCAACCACCGAAAAGCCAAATATATTCTGAGCGTGATAACCAGCATATCCGGCTAGCAACGCGATAGCAAAGACTTTTTTCCAAATTTCTTTCGTCCGCCTAAGAAAAGTAAAGATAAGGGCGCCGAAAGAAAACATGACTAGCAAGTAGGAAAAAGTACCAAAAAACCCAGTGGTCGCAAGGTAATTAACAAATTCATTATGAGCTTTGTTGTATAGGTAATCCCATTCGACGGTAAGGTTGTGACTAGTAGGTTTGTATTGGTAGTAGCTATAAGCAAAGGTTTCTAAGCCGGAGCCAAAGACGGGGTAGTTTTTGAAAATCTCCGCGCCACCTTTCCAAACAATTAGCCGTATTTGGCCGGTTTCTGTGCCGGCGCTGGCTAACTGGGTATCGCTGGCTGCTTTTATTGATGCCAAATTTACGCCGCGGGAAAGAAACGCGTTGCTGAAAAAATAAACGATTGCTGCGCAGCTAATAACGACAAGCAAAATAAAAAAACCAGTTTTGAAAGGTTTGAAAAATCTGATTATATGGGGAGGCGGACTAAATAATTCTTTCCGGAAAGCAAATATAGAGCCCACGGAAAATATTGCTAGCATCGCGACGAATCCTACTGTGCCACCGCGTGAATAAGTAAAAGTAAAAGCCAGGAAGTGGGCGGTTAATAGAAGGCTTAAAATCAGCTTTTCCCAAACAGCGCGAACTGCAGTTAAAAAAAAGAACGCAATCGGCATCACCATGATCGTAAAAGCTGCCAGCCAATTTGGATGACCAAGAGTTGAAAAAGCGCGGGACTCAGCGTCTTGCTGCCAATAATCGGCATCTATTCCGCGGAAAGACCCGTCCGCGTTGTGAAAGAGTGGAGTGGGATGTTGCAAAATGGCGTAAACGGCGACTATTGCCGAAGATAGTAATAAAAACTTAAGCAACCTAAAAAGTTTTTCTTTATCAAAAAAAGTCACTAGCGCCCAATATAAAATCAAGTAAGAAATTGTTGAGAGCAGACCACCGTTAAATCTCGAGTAATAGCCAAAAATGCTGGTTTGGCGGTCAATCGAAAAAACGGTTGATGCAATATTAGCCGTGAAAAAAAGTAAGAGAGGAATATCAAGAGGAGTTTTTTTGACGGTGAAAGATTTTTCAGAAATACTTTTAAAAACCCAAGCAGTTAAAATAACCGCCGCGCCAAAGTAGACCAAAATCATTTTGTTGAATTCAAAAAGCTCACTTGTAACTGGTAGCCAAATCAGAGGGACAAGGAAAATTAAAATATAAAAAGTGTATTCGATAATCTTTTCTGGCCAGCTTTGAGAATTCATCGCTACAATATTACCATAATTATTTCCTTGCCACCTTTGGCTGTAAACGGAGATCGCTAAAGCGCTCTGCGACCACTAAAGTGGACTAGGCGCCAAAGCAGTCGCCAGACTGCGGGAGCTGTTGGACTTTAGCTGGAAATTATCAGGACATCCTCTGGAATTCCCTTCGGTCAGTTCCAGCTTCCTCTTGTCTTTTTGCCAGTCCAAAAACGCCGACTTCGCAAAGGCATTGTTGGACTTAGCTAGACTTGACTTTTATCCCATAGTCTGTTATGATACGTTTGTTCTTTGAAAAGATAGAAAAAGTTGCGAGATAAGGCATCTTGTAACTGGTGTTGAATGTTTTAGACAACTGTCTCTACTCGTAAGAGTCTTGAAGCTCAGAACATATCGAGGCCAGTTACAAGATGCCTTTCTCATATCACGAAGTGGTGTGAGTCCCTCGAAGCCTTGTGCGGAGTGGGATTGGTACTCTGGGTACATTTACAAAAATCTATTCGGTTGAAAACCTCGGGTGAGGAAATTTGATTACTAACAAAGATTAGAAGTCAGACAGCCTCATCTGAGGTAAGTAACTAGTCATGGAGGTGAAAAAAATGGCGTTCTTTAAGGTATTCGCCGTATGGATGAACGGCGAAGTCACCTGGGAGGACGTAAACAGAGATGTTTGTGTTCTTATAATATAGAAGGCTAAAGTAGCCAGGAAGGAAGGATTCATCATGCCAACGTCGAATCGGATAGAGGAGCTGGTGATCGATCCGTGTGGGGTGGAAGATGCCTTCCGTGAGTGCCTCTACAAGCCAGAGGAGATTCAGAATCTCCCTAAGGGCGAGGTACCAGAAGGAGCCGTTATTGTTGACGGTATACAGTGTAGGTTTGGGTTCCATCCCGAGCGCCTCGAGCAGCAGCGAGACAAGGTGACAACCTGGCTCAGAGCTCTCCCCCACGAGTTCCGCAAGAACGGTGGTGGGGGTTGGTCTTTCCTGAACGCCTGCAGCCAAGCGAATGGCGTCCAGTGGACTGGTCTGCACGAGCGAATGGAGCAGCTGTTCTGCCTGGCCACGGGGCTCAAGTTAGCTGAGTGCCAGACACCCCGTGAGATGTGGTCGGTTCTCCCCGGAGAGATGCCCTACTACGTCGTCCTGGTCGAATAGCGTGGCACAATAGCCTGACGTAACTAATCGTCAGCAACCAGGTGTGGAGAGTACAAGTAGGCTATACGCTGAAAGGAAAACACCGCACCTGATTCTCAAGCAAATCAACATTGTTGGTTTTCTTGGGGAAGAACACGAGTCAAAAGGTTCGTGTCCTAAATCTATCAGGGAAGGAGGTGAAAGAGTTGGCACAGGCTAAAATCCCGGGCAAGAATTTGGCTGGAGCCGTGGTAGCCTCGATCCCGCAGCTGGGACAGGAGCTGTTCGTGGTGATACGTGACGACTTGAGTCTCAATGTGGGTCAGGTCATCGCCGCCGAATACGAAGAAGGTGGTGGACGCGGTTTCAACATCAAAGCCTTGCGGATCGACGGTTCACTCTTTGTCCGCCTGGCAAACCCGGAGCTGGCCATACCAATCATTTGGCCGTCCTAACGTCTGATGGATACTCAGGGGACTTCTAGTAAGCGCAATGCGCTGAACGAGAGACAACCAAGTCCCCTGGGAATCCCCAAGCAAATCAGCGAAAGTTGGTTTATTTGGGGGAGAGCGCGAGCTTTCAGTTGGTGCTCTTAGAACATTGACAATTCAGGTTTCCAGTACTAGGAGGTGCGGTCTTGTCAGAACAGTTCGGGAGTCTGATCCCGATTTGGCAGTGGCCGCCAGTGCTGGTGGCTATATTCATTTTCGGCATTGATTTCGGAGCCATCATGGCTATCCGGGTCTTTGCCGAAGGAGAGTGTTACCTAGGCAGGTTTTGGAGTTTCAAAATCGGGGACACGATAGGCCTTCCGGTTCTCGCCGGATTTGCCGCTGTCGTCGTCTCCGAAGGCCACTTTTCTGGGTTCTACACCCAGTTGTGGTGGCACCTACTGATTCTCTGCCTGGGTTACCTGATTTCGCTGGGTGTACAGGTGAAAAACCTGAGCACCGGCAAATTCACCTGGGAGGAAGTGAAAAAACCAAGTGAATTATGGCACACAGCTGTTTTCGGGGTAATGTTTTACCTCGTGGCAACGGTGCTTGCTGCAACCATAGCAGATCATGACCCATTTTGGGCGATGGTCGGTTCGTTTGCCGGTCTAGGCATCTGGATAATCGGTGTGGCGGCTGATTTGTCGCCTTGGGCCGACAAGAGGCCTGGAAGACGGTAGAGAAAGGGGAGATCCGATGGAAATCGGTTTTGGTGAGTTTGACGGCCCGATTGGCGACGACCTCGACAATGAGGAACCTGAGGTCGTTTACCTCGTCGGAAGTTGCCTGAAAGGCTGGACAGGGTCCGGAATGTTCTTTGAAGGGGACGAGAGGGACTTTGAGAACTCTTCGGAGAAACTCCGACAGGAGCACGCTTCCAGCTGTGACTGCGGTGAGCCACACATCGGTGTTACGTAGCCGAGTTTGGCTAGAGAGGAAACTGAGATGGGTGACGGAAGGCAAAAGAAACTGGCGCGCAAAGCCGAGAGACAGGCCCGCAGAGCCAGCGTTCAGGTTACAAGCCCAAGACCATTCACCGACTACATACTAACTCGCTGGCGCTGTGCCAGGCGTTGTGGTGCCGGTGAGTGGACGCCCCGGTACTTGGTACCCCAGAACTGCCCTAGCTGCGGTGCCGGAATTGATGTTGAAAACTAGGGTACAACCCAGGCGCGGAACCCCAGTAGGTTATATACCGAAAAGGAAAAACCGCGCCTGGCACGACCCAAGCGAATCTTTGGGTTTAGTTTTAAGTTGTAAGATGTAGGTTTTAAGATAACTTAAATCTGAAAACATAGAACTTAAAACTTGACTGAAGAGGTTTTCTTGGGAGGAAAAACGACTCTAAAGGCCATGGCTAAGGGGTCGTTTTTCTTTTGTATAAAGCAAACATGCGAGACTTTGCATATCTTTTGACTAGGTTAGATCCAGTATAAAAATTCTAGTAGGATCTGTTAATATTTCTACTAGAAAACTATATCAGCATTTGGTTATAGGTTGTAAGATATAAGTTCTAAGAAAACCTTGCGCTACTTAAATCTTATAACTTAGGAACTTACAACTAGAACGGGGGTAGGCGGTGAATTTAAACATTTTCGATCATTTCTGGGGTACATTTTCTCACGATATTGCTATTGATTTGGGAACCAAAAATTCTAAAGTAGCAATCGCCGGCAAAGGTATTATGATCCGTGAGCCGACTGTGGTTGCAGCCCACAAAAAGACGAAAAACGTTTTCTCTTTAGGAACTGAAGCTAGAAAGATGCTTGGTCGCACTCCTGCTTCGCTAGTTGCCGTCCACCCCTTAAACGACGGAGTGATAGACGATTTTGACTTTGCGGAAAATATTATCAGATATTTCATCATTAAGGCTCATCGTAATCCTAGTTCGTTTCCAAAAATTCCCCGCCCAAAAATTACCATTGGAATTCCAGGCGGCGCAACAGAGGTGGAAAGACGCGCTTTTGTAGATGCTGCTACTGCCGCAGGAGCGAGGGAAGTAATTTTGATAGAGGAAGCTATGGCTGCTTCGCTTGGGGCGAATCTGCCAATTGATAAACCTACTGGTAATATGATAGTTGACATAGGTGCTGGTACTACTGAGATTGCCGTAATATCTCTGGGTGGGGTAGTAATTAGTAAATCGTTGCGGGTCGCCGGGAATGAAATGGATCAGGATATTATCAATTACTCAAGAGCGAGGTACAACCTTCTTTTAGGTGAACAAAGTGCAGAAGATGTCAAAGTAAAAGCTGGTTCAGCTTATCCGGTTGGTAAAGAATCAAGAATAATTGTTCGCGGGCGTGATTTGGCAACCGGGTTGCCCTCGTCAATTACGATGAGTACCGGTGAAATAAGGGAAGCGATTTCAAATACCATCCGCACAATAGTTGAGGGGATAAAAGACGTAATCGAGGAATCTCCCCCAGAGTTGGTAGGTGATATCGTGGAAAACGGGATATATTTAACAGGTGGTGTAAGTATAGTGAAGGGTTTGTCAAATTTGGTTGCAAGAGAGACAAAAATGCCAGTAATTATCGTCCAAGACCCTCTCTCGACTGTAGTACGGGGTATGACCATGGTTTTGGAAAACGACGATTTATTATCAAGAGTCAAATTTACTGGTGGTTTAAGGCAGCTGCCCTAGGGGTAATTATGAAAATAAAGAAAATGAATAACATGTCAAATAAATATTGGTATATTATCACTCCAATAACAAGTTTGATAATTATCTTATTTTTACTTGAAATAACAGGATTTATTAATTATATTAAATATCCTGTTCAAAAAATATTTAACCCAGTCCAACTAGCTTTATATAAGACAAAGCAAGATGTTAATAATTTTGTCAACACCATTACCCAGGTTAAAACCCTGAGACAAAACGAGAGTAAATTACAAATAGAAAACGCCAAGTTACTGGCAGAAAATGAAATTTTGAAAAAACTGGAGAAGGAAAACAAAGTGCTGCGAGAGCAACTAGGCGCAAAGAAAATAAAACAGGTATTTATCACCGCCCAAGTAATTGGAAGTGATCCGTTGATAACGAGCAACAAACTATTAATAAATAAAGGAAAAAAAGATGGTGTAAAAAAGGGTAATTTGGTTTTGTTAAAAGACATGTTAATTGGCGAAATAGATAAGGTAGGCGGTTCTTCTTCTTCGGTGATGCTTTTAGCTGATCCAGGGACAAAAATTCCCGGGGTAAGCAAATCAGGCGTCAAGGGTCTGCTTGAAGGGAAATTTGGTAGTAGTATTGTTTTTACTCAAGTGGAACAAGACCAAAAAATAAATGTCGGTGAGCTAATATTTACTTCCGGTGAGGCTGATTTTCCCCAAGGGTTAGTGCTCGGCACAGTAAAAAAATTTGAAAATAATCCTGCTGATATTTTCCAAAAAATTTGGGTAGAAACGTTGATACCGATAGAATCATTAGAAACAGTATTTGTGGCTAAAGATTAAAAAATATGACGCAATATCTGCAAGCCTTTTCTGTAATTATATTTTCAGTTTTAATTCAAATTGTTTTCGCTCCGATTCCAATTGGAATATTAGCAATCTGCTTATGGTATTTGCTAAAAGGCACCGATAAAACCGTTTTTCTCATCGCATTTTATAGCTTATTGCTAGGGGTGTTATCAAATTATACAGTCTGGGTTGTATTTTCTATAACAGCAATAGTCATTTATATATTTATTATTGTGAAGAGTTTTTTACCGCAAAGAAAAGCGATAAACATGTTCCTAATATTTTCTGTACTTATTTTGTGGGAAGCGTCTTTAATAATTATATCCAAATATAACTTGTTATGAAGAAAAAAAATAAAGATATTTTTGGCGCTGCTTTTGGCGGATTTGAAAGTTTTAAAAACCGAAAAAAAGCACCGGACGCGTTGCAATTGAAAAATGCGGATGCGTGGGGGAGACATTCGTCTGATCGTGAAACAAAAAATCAAAATGTTTCCCCGTGGCGGTTAGTTCCTATTTATATTTATTTCTTCGGAGTAATACTAATCTTACTTGCGCGAGCTTTTGATCTTCAAATAATTCAAGGAAAGATATTTGTAAGTGAGTCTAAAGGAAATCACGTGAGGATAGAGATTAAACACGCACCTCGAGGAGTTATTTTTGATCGAAATGGGGTAATTTTAGCCCAAAATAAACCTGGATACCGCTTGTTGGTTGAACCAAACAGCCTACAGCCTAAAAATAAAAAAAACACTTACAATAAACTTGCTGGCGTATTGGGTATTACTGCCAAAGAAATTGAAAAACAAATTCAAAAATCAAATCAAGAGTCCGTTACAATCCAGCCAAATTTATCTGCCGAGAAAGCCCGTCTCATCGAAGCAGAAGAAGGTAGTCTCCCCGGAGTTGTGGTTGAGATAAACCCGATCAGATTTTACCCTTACGGCGAACTTACTGCCCATATACTAGGTTATACCGCCGAAGCAGATGAAAATGATCTTGAAAAGGACCAAAAAATTCCATACGAGCTTGGGGATAAAGTGGGGAAGGCGGGTATAGAACAGACGTATGAACAGAAACTCCGGGGGAAAAATGGTTATAAGTTGATAAATGTATCTGCCAAAGGCACAAAAAAAGGCGAGATTTATGAAAGCGATCCTTCGCCTGGCCAAAGTATCACGCTTAGTATTGACATAGAGTTGCAAAAATTCCTTCATGAGAGTCTAAAGAAGAAAATGAATGAAAACGGAGCAAAAGCAGCTTCTGGTGTTGTGCTAGACCCATTCACAGGGGAGATAATCGCGCTTGTTTCAATACCAACCTACGACAATAATATATTTTCGACAAATTTAAAGCACGAAGATTACGAGGAGCTAATTAGCAACCCAGATAAGTTATTGCTAAATAGAGCGGTTGGAGCTTCGTATCCGCCTGGTTCAACTTTTAAAATAATAACTGCCTCTGCTGGTTTGGAAACAGGAGTGATAACCAAAGAAACTAAAATTTTAGATACAGGTTATATCACGCTGGGCAATCTGGTTTTCAAAAATTGGCTTTGGAATGACCAAAAACGGACGGAAGGTAATATAAATGTAGTGCGGGCAATTGCCCGTAGTACTGATACTTTCTTTTTTAGACTTGGGCAGATGGTAGGGGAAGAAAATATTGAAAAATATGCTTTAAATTTTGGATTGGGAAAAACTACTGGTATAGAACTACCGGCGGAGACCGCAGGACTTGTACCAAATGAAGAATGGAAATTAGCTACTCTTGGCGAAGGGTGGTATCCTGGCGATACTTTAAATATAAGTATCGGCCAAGGCTATTTGCTGGTCAGCCCTTTGCAGCTTACGATCGCAAATGCTGTTTTTGCAAATGGAGGCAATCTGGTGAAACCGACTTTGATGAAAACCAGCCAACCTACAACAAAAAAAAGTAATTTTCTCACCAAAAATACTCTCGATGCGGTAAATGAGGGTCTTTACCAAGATACGGTAGGTGATGGTAACGTGGGCTGGTTATTTGGAAATTTCAATATTAAATCTGCTGGTAAAACGGGTACTGCTGAGGCAGGTGAGGCGGGGCCGCATGCTTGGTATACCGGATACGCCCCCTTTCCCAATGGAAGAATCGTTGTTACAGTACAGATGGAACACGCTGGTCACGGTAGCGAAGAATGTGCTCCGGTAGTGAAAGAAATTTTTAAATGGTGGTTCGCCAAACGAAATTAAAACAAATATGATGAGAGCCGGCTTCTCAGTGAAAGAAAAACCGGCTTTGTTCTGTTGGGTCACCGCTCGATCCTGGGCTGGTAAGGGAGCAACCGGGGGAGCAGCAGATATAAACAAAGATGGCAGGGTAGATATCTTTGATCTATCTATTCTTCTCACCAACTGGACTGGCTAGCCTTTGACAACCAATAATCAAACCATTCATAATCAA
>Ga0214473_10000524_pt1 | contig 53828 bp, 50 predicted proteins | sample RVTome_7_FD_203509 | JGI IMG/M metagenome (GOLD analysis project Ga0214473, IMG submission 203509) | Soil microbial communities from uranium-contaminated site in the Upper Colorado River Basin, Wyoming, United States - RVT98D197 | ecosystem: Environmental > Terrestrial > Soil > Contaminated >... | reverse complement strand
GGTAATAGCGGCTGCTTTTCTAACGGATATACGCTTGGGTATAGCAACCGCCATATCGGTTATAGCCCATGAGATACCCCAGGAAATCGGAGATTTTTCTATACTTCTTCAGAGCGGGTATACGAAGCCCAAGGCCTTCCTCTACAATATCCTCTCTTCCTTCATGACAATGCCGGGCGCCTTTATCGCCTACGTTTCATTGAATGCGATACAGACGGCAGTGCCGTATATTCTCGCCCTCTCATCTGCCAGCTTTATCTATATTGCCCTTGCCGATCTCATCCCCGGTCTCCATCGGAATCCCGGACTGAAATCGAGTGTTCTGCAGATCGTTTTCATATCCTGCGGAATTTTTACGATCCTCTATCTCGTCATGAGACATTGAAAATTATAACTATTCTAAGATAAAGGGGATATTGCCAATGGATAAAATCTCGAAAATAGTGTTACTCGGTCTGCTCTTTTTATCTACTGTGTCTGGCCGTCCGTGAGCTGAAAAACGGCTACTGCTACAGTGGGGTTATTGCCTACGTTGCTTTACTCTTGCTTTTTTTCGGACAAGACCAAAATTCAACAGTAACGATTTGGCTCCTTATTGCTCGATCAAATAGTTACCTGGCTCCCGCCTGTCTGAGCAAGCTAACCATATCCGTCATGCCTCTTTTTTCAGCCTTCGCTAAGGCCGTTTCCCCGTTCATATGTTTAGCATTCAGATCCGCACCCTTCTCTATTAATAGTTTTGCGATTTCAGTGTAGCCGGAATATGCTGCGCCCATCAAGGGCGTTTGACCATCTTCTGCTTGGGCATTCACATCTGCACCCTTCTCTATCAAAAGTTTTGTGGTCTCCGTGTGGCCCCACGATGCTGCAAGGATCAAGGGTGTATTGCCCATAGGCCGGTTTTTAGTATTCACATCTGCACCCTTCTCTATCAAAAGCGCTGCGATTTCAGTGTAGCCGTGAGTGGCTGCTTTTAACAAGGGTGTAGAGCCATGTTCGTCTTTAACATTTACATCTGCACCCTTGGCTATCAGTTCTTTAACTTTTTGCACGTCTTTTTTTTCTACGGCGCCGAATAATTCATCACTAATCCCTGCCGCATAAACTACCGCACTGAGCATTAAACTTAGCACCAAAGCAAAAATAATGGTTATTAAATGTTTCATAATTATTTAACTCCTTTCTTTGCCTGCACTAAGCGACTCCCACGATCGGTCCCAATGAGAACGCTGTCCTCGTGGGTATAGATATCGTATCTGAAACATAGAGGCGGAACAAGATACCATAGTTTAATCGTTACGAGCAAGGCGCTTATAGAGCGCTATTGCCTCTTCTTCCGTGACATCGGTCCACGCTGCATAGGCGTCGGCAACGGCAAAACTGAAACCGGTGCGGATGTTGGCGCAATAGAGGGCTTCTACCTCCGGGATCACCCTCTGCAGGGAACTCCCGTGGCCGGTAGGGACAGCCACGCAGATGTTCCGTGCGCCGGCCTTGCGCGGGGCCTCGACTGCTACCAGGAGGGTAAAACCCGAGGCCAGGCCGTCATCCACGAGGATGGCCTGCCGTTTTGTGAGGTCGGGAAAGGGTTGGTCCCCCCGGAAACGCCTTACCCGCCGCAGGACCTTCTGAGTTGTTTCATCTATCCCCTGCTGGATCTGCTCCTCTGTCAGGCCGAGGCGCGGCAAGAGATCCTCATTCAAGCGCATGGTCCCATCAAAGGCCACAGCTCCGTAGCCTGCCTCGGTGTTCCACGGCAGGGTGATCTTGCTGACCACGGCCACATCCAGGGGGATCTGGAGCCGCTCCGCTATTACAGCGGCAACCGGCACCCCGCCAGCTGGTATGGCCAGCACTATAGCATCGGACTGGCGGTAAGCATCGAGCATCTCGGCCAACACCTCGCCGGCATGAGGCCGGTCGCGAAAGACCCGCAACCGGTCACGGAGCTCAGGACGTTCTATGATGTTGCTGGGCATCTTCGAGTTCATTGCCGTAAGAGAGTTCTATGATAACAGATGAAGAAGAGGATTTAAAGATGGTTATGGTATAAATGAGTCTGTACCTATCATGCAGAGGGAGGATGAGGATGTGTGAACAGCAAAAAACAAGGCCGGATGCCATATTTTAGCTCAGAATATCAATATTTCACGAGCGCGCCCTAATCCGGTTCCTTTCAAAACGTGCGCGTTCAGGTTTAACTATCGCAATGAAAATATTTATGCTATTGTGCTAAAAATATACAGAGAGAATCCTCTGTTTTAGTCATGACTAAATCAATAGTTACGAGGCCCGCATGAATAACCCAATGAACCCACTGCCTGATGTAACGCTGGAACAACTTCCCGTACGCTTGCGAGACGCCGCCGCCCGTGCGGGTTGGACAATCCTCATGCCCGTTCAGGCACGGGGCATTCCTTACCTGCTTGCAGCTCGAAATATGATGATCCAGGCCCGTACCGGCAGCGGAAAAACCGGCGCGTTTCTTTTACCCATGCTGGAGCGGCTCGATTCAGCGAAACGCTACTGTCAAGCGCTCATTCTCGTCCCCACGCGCGAACTGGCCCGGCAGGTGTCGCAAGCAGCCGAAATGCTGTGCGGCCCGGCAGGCTTTAGGGTTGTCGCTGTGTACGGCGGCGTTGGTTATGGCGAGCAAATAGACGCATTTCGCCAAGGTGCGCACATTGTCGTCGGTACGCCGGGGCGCATACTCGATCATCTTCTCAGGCGGACACTTTCTCTTGAACATCTTGAGATGCTCATCTTTGATGAAGCCGACCGCATGTTGTCCATGGGTTTTTACCCCGACATGAAAAAGATGCAGAAATACCTTCCTGCTCGCCGTATCCATGGCTGCATGTTCTCGGCAACCTTCCCGCCCCATGTCAGAAGCACCGCGAGTGAATTCATTCATAAACCGGAATTCATCTCCCTGAGCGAAGACCACGTGCACGTCACCGACACGGAGCACGTCTTCTATACCGTGCCCGGCATGGACAAAGATCGAAGCCTCATCCGCATCATCGAGATTGAGAACCCGGCTTCCGCTCTTATCTTCTGCAATACCAAAGCTGAAGTACACTATGTGTCAACCGTCCTGCAAAATTTCGGTTATGACGCGGATGAATTGACTGCCGATCTTCCACAGAAGGATCGCGATCGTGTTCTGGAGCGTGTTCGCAAGAAGACGCTTCGTTTTCTGGTGGCCACCGATGTGGCCGCCCGGGGGCTCGACATCCCTAATCTCTCTCATGTGATTCAATACGAACCATCTAAAGATGTAGAGGATTATATCCACCGAGCCGGGCGAACGGGCCGAGTTGGCAAGGCAGGAGTCGCTATAGCGCTGGCTACCCACCTGGAAACATTTGTTCTCGACCGTATCGCTAAACGGTATAGTATCGATCTGCAAGAGTGGCCTTTGCCGACGGATGACGACGTAGAGGCCGTTGTTTCGGAACGGGTAACGGCCTTGCTCGAAGCCCGCCTGCGCGAGCGGGACGCGCAAAAGACCGAACGCAGCAAGCGATTTGTTTCGCTGGGCCGCAGCCTGGCCGAAAATGAAGACGAGTCCGCCATCATTGCCATGTTACTGGACGATTATTATCAGCAGATGCTCCATGCCCCCTTGCCGCAACCCTCTGAACCCTCTAAAGCGCCGTCAGACAAAGGACAAAAAAAGTCGGGAACCGGAGCGAGCCGCAATCGTCCCCGCCCTAGGAACAAACAAAGAAAACAAAGACGATAGTCGTGTCAGTTAGGCTTTAGGGAGATATGGGACGTTGGATCACAAGGCAGCTAGCAGAGACCAAAAAATTGTTTGTGCATCAACGTGTCCTATTATGTTTCCACTCGGACAGGAGAAAAGGCAATGCAGCTTAAATCGGTTGATCACATCAGCTATGCCGTAAGCGACATCGATAAGGTCGTGGAGGCGTGGTCGCGGCTATACGGCATCGGACCGTGGACCTTCAAGGAAAACGGCGGCAAGGATGCGAAAGGACGTCCCTGGAAAATACGAATGGCCTTTGCCTACTTAGGACCCGTAGAGATCGAACTCGTTCAGTGTCTGGAAGGAAGGATTTTCCAGTCAAAGTTCATCGACAAGTGGGGAGAAGGTGTCCATCATCTCGGTTTTTACGTAGACGACGTCGAAAAGGAAGTGGCAAAGCTGGTGAGCGAAGGAGCCACACTGCTCATCCATGATCCGGGGCGATTCGCCTATCTAGATGCAGGTGGCCCGGGCGGCACCATCTTCGAACTGATGAAAAGAAGAGACTGACCTGAGAAATCTGCGCAGGCAGGGCCTTAGATCAGCAATCTGTAATCAAGGAGATAGGGGGCGTTGGCGCATAAAGTAGCTGGCAGAGATCAAGAAGAAATTGTGCGTGCACCAATGGCCCGTATCATGTCCCTAAGCTTTTCTTTTTCCGGATATCTCTGTAACCTTTAATCTTAATATCTCTGTCATATTAAAAAGCTTTTCATTATATTCCCGCTTCCCGGCGTATCCGTATTTATCCATGATCAGATCGAACCCCGCTTTTTTTTCATTAATATCTCCAACTATTTCCAATACCCCATAGCCGATAATGCTCCTATATTGCATTGTACATTCGCAGGCAGTTTCTCCTTTTATAATCTCATGATCGATATCCATTTCAAAGCAAACCCTATTGTTTTGCCTCATCAAATCGAGCTTTTTCCCTTCTTTTGCACAGTGAAAACAGAGAATGAGATCCGTGTTCCACGTGTAGCCAAAGTTCATAGTAACGATATAAGGCATATTATTTACTGCAAAGGCAATTCTGCAGACATCCGCCCTGATGACAATGTCTTTGAGATCGACAACCTCTTTAATCTCGCGATCTTTCCGTCTCAAGATTGAGTACCTCCAATAATTTTCTTGGCATCGCTGATTTTAGTCAAAGCCCGCGCCATTTTCACTTAGAGCTAGCAAGCATAGTAAACGAGGTACTCCTTACCTCCCCAGTCCTATCAATTTTGATGAATATTTTTTACTTATCTCCGCTAAGTATTTAAGTAATAAAGGTTTCTGATCCAACGCACTTCGATCGAGAAGTTTTTCTATTCTCTCAAAATTTTTTTTTATTCTTCTATCAGTTTGACTAATTTGAGAATTAAGCCCAAAAAAAGAAAGGATATTCGCAGTAAACTGAACCATGGATTCAATAGTACCATAAAAAGTTAATAACGAGCTGAGGCTTGTCAAAACTTTTAACCCTCTTTTTTGTAAGTCTATCTTCTTCATTTGATAAACTTCTGTAACAACAGTATTCATAAAAATTGAATGTAATTCATTTTCGAATTGATTGAGCTCATCGACACTTAATATGAGTTGCTCTGTATCGGTAATCTCCACTCTTTCTTTTGTTTTTTCCATAAGCTTGTTATATTTCTCAACAAAACCACTATGAAGCAATGTCTCACGAAGATCTATGATGTCCTCAAAAGTTAGTAGATCCAAGATTTCTACCGGAAAAAACTTTTTGGTTTTTTCATTTATAATTCTGAGGAATATTCTATAAAAAATTTCGTAGTCAGATAATTTTGTCTTTCTACGGGCGAGATCAGTAATGCTAAAGTCAATAAGATTCTCTTGGGGTAATACACCTTCTGAATTGACAGCCAGAGCCCCAGATAAATAGTAGATAAAATCAGTATAATCACTTAATCGTCCCCAGAGAATTTTGTTACCTGAATTCTTTGATATGTTATATATCTCGCCTCTTGAGGGAGCCTCCAATTCACTTATACGAGAAGCAACATTCATAATAAGTGGTAGAGGAACGGTCGTTAAATTAAAGCGTAATACAGACTTCTCGTTTTCTAATTCGTGCAGTAAACGCTGTTTGAACCATTCCGTCGTTTGCCCTACATCCCATTTGACTACTGCGCTGATAGAATTGGAAAGCAACGTTTTAATTTCATCTTTATCTTTACTCAAATATCGCTCTCGTTCTTTAGATTCTTCACGTTTGGCAAATAGAAAGTCAGAAAAATCCTTGTATTTGGAAATAAGAGCGGGCAATATTATACCTTTTTCTAAAACGATAGGATTTTCTTTAATAAATTCTTGAGCAAGTTCTGATTCAAATAGATGCGATGTAGCAATGATTACCACTCCTTTGATAAGACCAAGCAGCTTAACTTTTCGTTCAAGATTATGCTTTATTTGTTCCACATCTTTCGCTGTCCAAGCAACTTGTGAGTAAGTTATTCGGTCAAATTCTGTGAAGTAGACTCTTGGTATTTTGAGGTCTGTTGGATTAATAAATTTCATGGCCATAGGCTTTTTTCGAACATTTCATCTAAGTCAGGTGGGGAATAGGGGATGCTGTTGCACATGGTAGTTGGCAGAAATAAAAAGAAAATTGTTTGTGCACCAACGTCCCCTATCATGCCCCACGGAGGTTAATGGCAAGCTCGGGAAGTTTCCATATGTCTCTGGCAATCTTGCTCAGCTCATCATTCCCAATTTGCCAGCTGTCAACTTCAGTTTCCCTATCACCCAACCAGCCTATTAGACCGCCTCTCTTGTCCGGGACTTTGTGAACAGAATAGTACCTTTCTTGACACAGTGCGGCGTTGGACTCAAAGTAGGGTACTAGATGTATTTTATATTCCTTTAGATCTTCTTTAGCACTAACCCGCATGATGATGGTCTTTTCATATCTGCCGTAAGAGAGCGTTCGTTTCGCCAAATCGTGAAATTTTTTCTCCGTATGCAGCTTATTTTTATCGAAAGCTTCTACGAAACCTTTGATCGCCCGTTTTATCATTATGGAGGCACATTCGAAATAAATACTTTCCCTATTTTCATCTTTTGTGGACCTTAGATTCATTGGAATGGGCATGACCAGTTGTGAGTGCCCAAATGTGAGGGGGCGATTCACGAGGTAAATATAGGGGAATTTCTTCCAGTCGCCTGATACGTCCCATTGGCTAGCATTTCCCCTCTCTAAAAGAGTACGCCATTCTTCGAGATCGTTGGGACTTGCCGTGGTCCACCAGCGATCCGGTACATACCAAGTTCTCTGAAACATGTCTTTATCGTTCTGTTCTGTCATATTTTATCTTGCCAACATGGAGATCATCTGCCCGAAAGGGCGTAGCCCTTGAATTGAGGGTGCATTGAGTTATTAGGCATCATACATCTTTGTCCTTTTTGCCTTGATTGCAGTCCCTGCAAAGCGTTCTGAGATTTGAGAAGGAATCGTCTCCACCCTTCGACACGGGAATGATGTGATCAACCTCCAAAACAACGCTTGAATTGTCCTTGGGCGAAGCACCGCAGAGAACACACCTTTCACCATCTCGCTTTAGAACGGAATAACGCACATCAAGGGGGACAGGTCGCCGCTTTTGTTTCGGGGCATGGCGTTCATACAGTTGGTCATCTGATATCTTTCCGGCTTGGTGGTCTTCAATGCGCTGGGCAAGTCGACCCAGGCTGCCAAAATAACCTTTATAGCTCGACCATTTGTAAGGTGAATTCATACGCTTCAAATACGATTTAAACTGTTCTTCTGTTGGCTCACTTCCAAGATCCATCCAACATTGCTTGAAAGTCTCAACCATTTCCCGGACGTCTTTTTTCCAAACCCGTGTAGGCTTCAAGCCTGCCTCCGTCATAGCTTTAGACCACGAGTCGCCGAATAGTCTTGTTATTGTAGCTGATGTTAAACGTTTTTTATTCCAGGCGTCATATTCCTTTGTTGTGAATGACCTCTTTCCACAAACTTCGCCAAAGCGACGGAGATCGTCAAGAATCTCGTTTTTAGGAAGTCTGATCGCTTTCCGGCGATCCCGGCGGAATGGAAACTCGCTATTTTGTGCCATCGTATCTCGCTAACAATTAATATAGGGTATCAAGGTGTCAGGCCTTGAATGATGCGTCAAATTCTTTCTAGAGCTAGTAAACATAGTAAACAACGTCCCCAATTCCAATTCCACTCTTTTACCTCGAAAAGAAAGCGACTGAATCTGCAGATGAACAAAATTTGAGTTTGAAGCTAGCTGTGGTGGAGGGAAAATTTTCAGAAATAACTGTATATTCTATCTCGTACTCGTCTGGATCCAACTCGGGCATTGTGTAATTCATTGACGAAGTGTAATGATGAAAATGTATCTTTCCGTCTTCATGCGAGTAGAAGAAAGCATCTAATTCCCTCTTGGTTGTAGCTGGTATATTCACTTCTATTCTGCCCATCCCAGACCAAATAAGTTCAAAGATTCCAAGATTAAGTTCTTGTCCGGATTTTCCTTGTCTTATCTTTGACACAAAACCCTGGCAGCCCAAAGCATGTTTGTGGTTATTTAAGTTAGTAACCTGCAAATGATACCAATCAGCTGTTATAACTTTTTCAGGTGCAATCAGAGTATTGATATTTCTACTTCTTAGTTTTAGACCCTCAAACTCAATATCAAGCCTATTTCTACTCAGGGGGTCCCAATGCTTTGTTTCAGATTCTAACAGAGGCCTGATATCTTCCCATGTGTCAAATTCAAATGCGTTAGCAATGATAAATTTCAAAACTCCTTCTAGTTGTATATCTTTTTGTCTGAAACCTAGAGTCGGCAGCTTTAGCAAAGTGGCTGTTGCTATTTCTTGATTAACGAATAATGATCCTCTATAAATATCTTCACCTTTTTTCTCCTTTATTTTCTCTCGGCGAAAATCGACAAATATGAAATAATCAGAATCAGATAAATTTCTAAAAATATTTTCCGTTAATCCTTCTAGGGAGTGGACTTCCTCGGCTAAATAAGCAACAAAATCTCGGGACTCGAAGTATTGACGAATCTTGGTACCAATAGATTTTTCGGAAGCATTCCTCTGACCACAGCTAATGAAGACTTTCGCTGCCATTTGGCTTCACTCCTAGTGGGGAACTTTGGTAGCGTTGTTACCTAGATTGCACTACACCCCCATGTCCGCTGCCAGGCTGCTTTCAGCTTATAGGTGTCTCCCTGGATGACCTTGTCGCCTTTAAGGCCAATCACGACGAATTCTTTCCCCTTGGTCATCTTGCCAATTTCCCCTAAAGAAATCCCCTTTCTGGAATTCTTAGGGCTTAACGTTACCGGAAGACTCCTTCACTTCTTTAATCTTCACTACATTTTCGTACATAGAAAATATCGGGATCCTCCATCCGTATTTTTTTATTTTTACCATCTTGCCCCTCAGTTTGATGGCGTCATTCTGAACCGTGCCGGAGTTGAACTTGAACCGGTATCTGGCATCATAGTTCACGAAAGGTCGGTACTCCGTCGCGATCATAAACTTTCCATCTACCTTCGTCATCTGCGCGTCGGTTATCCTCGTCGCGATTGTGTCCGCAACAAAATAACTATACAGTGCCAGCAGAATACAAGTAACGATTCCGAGCAGTATTACCTTGATCTTCATATCATCCTCCAGGCATCGTGCAATAGATGCTGATGAATCTATTGCCCCATGTCATGAACTTAGCATTTATGATGCGGCCCCTTCTCCTTCCCTTCTGTATCCGCTTCCTCCATTTGCCGCAACGTCTCTTCCAAGACAGGAAGCCGCTGCTTATCTCTCTGCTCTTGGGAGGTTCTTTTAAGTTCAACCAAGGTCTTCAGATCGAGGACACGAATCGTATGCCCCCTAAACTCAATCTCCACGGTGTGTCGGAGGAGATCTTCATAGGTCTTGCCTTCCTCGATAGCACCCAAAGCGTCGAGAGGCCCGAATCGAGTCGCAAAGAGAGAATGGCCAGCCCCGGAAATGTCGCTTTCCCTCGGCTCTATGACCTTATCATCCTGGCGGCGATGGAAGGCATTGATCGATTTAAGAAATGCAAGTAATTTGATAATATTCTCGGAGGATCTGTTATGGACGATATCTACATCCAGCGTTGTGATAGGAGCACCCTGAACAACGGCAGCAAGTCCGCCGACAAGGATGAATTCAATGCCTGCCTCTACGAGACCTTCAAGTATCGCGCCGAGGCCTGCGCCTGTTGGATTTTTTTCGCTGGTAGGCATTCCTCAATTCCAGAACAGCACGCGCGGCGTTCTCATTTGCTCGCAGCCGTTCCTCCGGCGACATCTTAAGGAACAGAGCAATCAACCCTTTGTCGACGCCTGATGAGTTATTAGTTTTCGTCCCCTTAGACATCTTATTCCTACAGGCTAATTACTATATTTTTGGCCGCGCCTGTTGAGTATGTAATAAGACTTTAGCTAGAGACAACCATTTTGAGCAATTTGTTAACCTGTTACCGCAACATATTCTGCAATTGCGTGCGCTTTGGGAATAGGCTGATGATCTTCTTTTAATCCTTGAATATGCAATTCAATTGCTTCATGCATATTTGCAGCAGCCTGCTCCTTTGTTTTGCCGGTCGCAATGCAGCCGGGCAGATCAGGGGAATATGCAGAATAATTACCATTAGCTTTTTCTATAATTATTAAAAACCTTCTCATGTTCAATTATCTCTATAAACTCTCTGATCTTCATGCATCTTAAGAATATCTCTTAATTCCATCCAGATCAAGTCGTTTCAGAGGTTTAAATCCCCAATATAAAAAAGATAGGAGACGTTGGTGCACAAACAATTTCCTCCTGATTTCTGTCAACTACCTTGTGCACTAAAGTCCCCTATAATTGTCGTCTATATTGCATGATTTCGCCTTATTCTGCAATAACAAAATCTCTTATTGTCCTAAACATCAATAAAAAGGCGGCACTCTGGGAACATTGGTACCTAGATCGCACTACACCCCCAACGTCCGCTGCCAGGCGGCTTTCAGCTTATAGATGTCTCCCCGGATGATCTTTTTGCCCTTGAGGCCAGTGACGATAAAATCTTTCCCCTCAATCACTCTTCCGATCTCACCTAAAGTGATGCCCTTCATCATTGCGATGAAGGCATCTTTTTTCTCAGGATGGACTGTCACCACGAACCTGCTCTGTGATTCGGAGAAGAGAAGATAATCATCCCTGTCTATCCCCTCAGCCGGGACCTTTCTCAGATCCACCTCCATCCCGAATCCGCCGGCAAAGGCGCTCTCCGCCAGGGCGATACCCAGACCGCCGTCCGAGCAGTCGTGGCACGAGGCAATCAGACCTTTCATGATAGCCCCATGGAGTTGGTGATAGCGCTCCTTGGCCTCGCTGGCTCTCACCTGCGGCACCTGGTTGCCGATAAAACCGTGCATGGCAAGGTATTCCGATGCGCCCATTTCCTCGTAGGTCTGCCCCACGATATAGACGAGATCCCCGGGCGCCTTCACATCCATGGTCACGGCCTTGCGCACGTCATCTATCCTCCCCAGGATGGAAAAGAGGACCGTGGGCGGTACGGAGATCTTTTCCGCGCCGGCCACAAAGTCGTTCTTCATGCTGTCCTTGCCCGAGATGCAGGGGACCTGATAGGCGATGGTGTAGTCTGACAGGGCCTTGTTAGCCCGCACGAGCTGCGCGAGCTTGTACTCGCCGTCCGGGGTCTTTGCCGACTGCACCGGATCGGGCCAGCAGAAGTTGTCCAGGCCCACCATCCTGTCCGGATCGCCCCCCACGGCCACGCTGTTCCTGATTGCCTCATCGATGGCGCATGCCATCATATGATAGGTATCGATGTCGCTGTAGCGGGGACATATCCCATGGGAGACCACTATCCCCTTTAAGGAGTCCAAGAGCGGCCGGAGAACAGCCGCATCCCCCGGGCCGTCCGCTTTCTCGCCTACCAGGGGTTTGATCGAGCTCCCGCCCTGGACCTCGTGGTCGTACTGGCGCACCACCCTTTCCTTGCTGCAGATGTTGAGCCGGGAGAGCATTGCTTCCAAGGTTTGGGTCAGGTCCGTTGACAACGGAAAATCAGGCTCGGGGTTTTGAGGGCGTTCCCAGCGAGCCATGAGGTCCATGCGCGGGGCGCCGTCGTGGAGAAACGCCATGTCGAGATAGGCAACGGTCTGCCCGTGCCAGAGGCAGTGGAACTTTCCGCTTGCGGTGAAGTTGCCCACTTTTGTGGCCTCCACCCCCATCTTGACGGCGAGCGTCAAGAACTCCGCGATCTTTTCCGGTGATACGGCCACGGTCATCCGCTCCTGGGATTCGGACAGGAGCACCTCCCAGGGGTCGAGACCGGGATACTTGAGGGGGGCGCGCTCGAGATGGATCTCGCATCCGCCGGGTTCTTTGGCCATCTCACCGACTGACGAGGAGAGCCCCCCTGCGCCGTTGTCCGTGATGGCCGTGTAGAGGCCGCGATCGCGGGCGATGAGGAGGAAGTCGGTCATCCGTTTCTGGGTAATAGGGTCTCCGATCTGCACGGCGCTGGTGGGTGAGGCCTCGTGGAGCTCCTCCGAGGAGAAGGTGGCCCCATGGATCCCATCCTTGCCGATGCGCCCGCCCACCATCACGACCAGATCACCCGGATGGGCCTCCTTAATATGCGAGGGCTCGCCCTTGATGGTCCGGGGCATGATCCCGCAGGTGCCGCAGTAGACCAGGGGTTTGCCCACATACCGCCTGTCAAAGACGACGCTCCCGTTGACCGTGGGGATGCCGCTCTTGTTCCCCCCATGCTCCACCCCCTCCCTGACACCATCGAAGATCCGCTTGGGGTGCAACACCCGCTTTGGAAGGGGTCCTTCCCAGTCAGGCGGGGCAAAGCAGAAGACGTCCACATTAAAGATCAGCTTGGCCCCCTTGCCTGTGCCGAAGGGATCCCGGTTCACCCCCACGATGCCGGTCAAAGCGCCGCCGTAGGGATCAAGCGCTGAGGGGGTGTTGTGGGTTTCCACCTTATAGCAGAGGCTCCAGTCTTCTGTGAAGGCCACCACGCCGGCGTTGTCCGTGAAGACCGAGAGGCAGGGATCTTTCTTTCCCAAAGCGCGCCTGATGGCCTCGGTGGAGCCTTTGATATAGGTGTCAAAGAGGCTATCGATTACTTCCTCCTTGCCTGCGTCATCTATATAGGTGATGCGGGCCTGGAAGATCTTGTGCTTGCAGTGCTCGGACCAGGTCTGCGCAATGGCCTCGAGCTCCACATCGGTGATCTGCTCACTGACACCGATTTTCTTTCTCGTCTCTTTTATTTCTTTTTTACGCAGATAGCCTTGGATGGCCTTCATCTCTGCCAGGGACAGGGCCAGCAGCCGATCCCTGCTGAGCAAGACAAGCTCGTCGTCTGTCAGCTCCAATGCGCAGTGCCCTACCCGCCCCCCGATCAAGCCCTTGACCCGTGGAACAAGCGGACCTATCCCCTTTTCCGGATCCCATTCCTCCCGGCTCCTGATCTCAAAGCGGTTGATCAACGGGTTGCCGAGGAGCTCTTTTGCGATCTTTTCGGCCTCTGCTTGGGAAAGCCGCCCGGTGATGAGGTATTGGCGGGAGGTGTAGACCTTTTCCTCTGCCTTTAATCTGATTGACAGACACACCTCCAGGGCCTCGCGGGCGGTGCGGCCCACATTGTCCGTCACCCCGGGCAAGAGCCCCACCTCGATAACCCAGTCAAAGTTCTTGGCCAGGGGGCGATCCGCAGACCAGACCTGGGTGATGGGATCGCTGTAGGCCTCGCGGCCTAAGAGCTCAAGCTGGTCTCTATCGAAGGAGGCATCGATGGTGTAGCAATCGACGGTGCGCACCGCGTCCACCGCGATCCCGAGATCATTTCTGATCCTCGCCGCTGTTTTTTCCCCCAAGGAGTCCCGCAACCCCTGTTTAAAGGCCACCTCTATCCGGTGGGACATCTTTGTAATCCTCTGCTTTCTCGAAAAGTTTGTTGGTGCATTGCATTATACATCACTTGTGTCGGTATTATTTTTATTCTTCCTCTCCCCTGTCGCCTTTCCCGCTTCGGGATCCCGTAATCCTTATCTCTATATTGAAGAGCGGGAGCGACATCCCGCTTTTTCTATTTCGTATCAGAGCGGAGCGGGACCGGGTAGAGGGAAGTAAAATAACGTCATACGCCGGCCGCAATCAGAGCCTTGACCCTCTTTTCTATCTCGTCCCTGATGAGACGCACGAATTCCAAGGGCCTGCCTGCCGGGTCCTCCAGCTCCCAGTTCTCCACCCTGCCGCTAGGGGTCAAGGGACAGCTCTGCTCGCACCCCATCTGCACGACGAGATCAAAGGGGCGGCTTTTATCTTCGATCTGATCCATCCCCCGGGGTCTGCGGAAGGCGAGATCTATCCCTTGCTCTGCCATGGCCTCGATGGCCAGGGGATTGACCTCTGAAGCGGGCTGATCGCCCGCGCTCTGCGCATCGAATTTATCACCGGCGTGGTACTGGAGAAAGGCCTCCGCCATCTGACTGCGGCCGGCGTTCTCGCGGCACAGGAACAGGGCGCGCCTTCGCGCTGAGAACGCACCTGCCAGCTCCGCGCCCTTCTTTTTGGCGTCGGCCAGGGCAGTGGGGTGGCGGGCGATGGCCCCCGGCTCCTCCATCTGCCGGAATCCCAGAAACCCCTCGTAGCGCGCGCCGACAGCATCAAAGAAATACTTGGCTATAAGGCTTGTCCCGGTGAAGAGCTCTTTCCCCTTGGTCGCCCCCACCGCCAAAAGAAAGCCCTTGCGAAAGAGAGCCTTGGGATCGGTCAGGTTCATGATATGACGTCTGGCCCAGAGGGCCTGCGAGCGGTCGATCAGCGCCTTTGTTTGGGCCGGCGGGCCATAAAAGAATATGGGGGTGGCGAGGACCACAACGTCGGCCCGGCGCAGGAGATAGTTCATCTCCCCCATTGCGTCATCCTGCTGGCGGCAGAGGCCCTGCTTCTCGCAGAACCGGCACCCCTGGCAGGGTGCGATATGCTTGAAGGCCACATCGACCTTGAGCACCTCTGCTCCTTTTTCCTGAGCGCCGTCGAGAAAGGTGGAGAGGAGAAGGTCCGTATTCCCTTGCCTGCGCGGACTTCCCATGAGGCCGAGGACAAACACTTGTTTACTCCTTCAGTTATAATCAGATAGGATTCAATCCCGCTAAAGGCGGGACCAACCTATCGCCTTTATGCGATAGCTTTTGACTTTTTCAACGCCCGGTTCACCGCCTGCTTGGTGAAGTAACCGGCCCGGTGCATGAGGGTGTCGTGGAACTGCCAGTCCACGTTCATGGTGGCCAGGCACGGGTAATTGTGGTGGAGGAGGCCGCTCTTTTCCTCGGCATCCGCCACCTTTGTCCCCTGCAATGACTCGGCCACGAAATAGGTGCTCCCGCAGGGGGCGCTCCTGATCACCCGTGCTTCTTTCACCCGGTCATTCTCCACAACGATCTCGACCTCGGGGTCGCCGAATAGACGGGCAAACTCCTGTATGAGCGGATGATGGGCATCATCCGCCTTTAAGGCACAAAAGGTAACGGGAAAGATGATGGCGACCCCCATCTTTTGAAAGACCCTCTCCAATTGTTTGGCCAGGCCGGGGGGGAGCCAGGCGCGGTTGTCCACCGGCGCGATGGCAGCGCGAGCGCCCGCGGCCTTGACGATATCCGGCAGGAGCTCCGCCACGCCGGAGTTTTCCCCGAGGCTGATCACCAGATCCGCCTTCGGAATATCATGGGGGAGAAATTCCGCGGGGTCCTCCATCATGGTCGGCAAAGAGGGAGTGATCTCCAGGGTCTCTATCTCCCACGTGGCCGGGCCATGCCTTTGCCAGGCCTCGGCCATCCTCCGCCCATAGTTCCCCTGCACGATGGCGAGAATCTTCATACCCCTGCTACATGGCCTCCGTGTCCGTCTCCTCGATCATGCGCCCCAGCTCTTGTTTGATACCCGCGGGCAGGCCGATGATCTCCAGGGAGAGGAACCCCTTGATGATGAGGGCTGTCGCCTCCTGCTCCGAGAGTCCCCGGGCCATCAGGTACTCGACCTCCTCCTGGGCGATCTTGCCCACCGCCGCCTCATGGGACATCTCCAGATCGGCTGTCTTCCCTTCCAGCTCAGGGATGGCGTGGATCCTGCCGTTGTCGGAGAGCAGGAGCCCCTTGCACTCGAGGTGCGCCTTTACGCCGCGGTGCTCTCCCACCAGGTGACCCCTGGCGATGATCGTCCCCCCGGTGGAGACGGCGCGCGAGATAACCTCCCCCCGGCACCCTTCTGCCTGCAGGATGATCCGGGAGCCTACATCCATGAGCGAGCCGGCCCTCGCCAGCAGCACCGAATTGAAGGTCGCTATTGCCCCTTTCCCCTTGAGCGTCGCCGCAGGATACATCTGGAGGTCCCGGGCAGGCACCAGACAGATATAATTGGAAATGAAGGTCCCTCCTTCCTCCACGATGACGGCCGACCGGGGTCTTACCGCCATCTCCTCTCCCCAGTTGTGGATCATGGTAAAGGATACCGTCGACCCCTTTTTCACGAAGAATTCGGAGATGCCGACATGCAGTCCGGAGCGCACACCCGGGGCAGTTGCACAACCCGTTATGATATTCAGCGTCGATCCTTGCTCGGCGATGATGATGTTGTGGACATCCTGCGCGAGCTTATCCTCGGTAAGATAGAGACAGGCCTGGAGCGGATAGTGAACGTCCGCTCCCGGCAGGGAGCGGATATAGTAGCCATGCTCCTGGTGTTCCGCTGCCCGTTTGGTAAAGACATCCTTGTCCGCCGCTATTGCCTTCCACCAATATTCCGTGAGGCCGTCATATTTTGCACGGGCCGCCGTAGAGGACATAATCTCCGCCCCGTCAAAGTCCGAGCGGCAGTGGACCACCGAGTGATCCTTCTGAAAGAAGCTCCCCACCCGCTCCTTGCCGGACGGGTCCACACCGCTCATCAAGAGGGCCTTCTGATCCGCAAGCGAGAGCTTGGAGAGATCATCAAGCTGTGGATGCTCGGTTGCCTTCTCCCGATATATGCTCAGGTCCAGATCGCCTGTTTGCTGCGGCTCAGTCTTTTTTTCTCTTGACACTGGGTTTCTCCCCCCGGAAGCAGCGATTACATTCCTCAAAGCCGCACTCCCTGATGGTAAAGAGTATATCCCTTGGATTGGCCTGACAGGCGATGCGTCCCTGCATAAGGATATACCCCACATCCACATTCACGTAGTCGAGGATGTGGCCGGTGTGGGTGATAATGAGGCCCGATTTCCTGCGTTCCCGGTACAGCTCCTTCATGGTCTTTTCCCTGTTCGGCTCCCTCTTTCTCCCGAGCAGGTGATTGGTGTATTCTCCGATGAGCACGATATTCTCCAGATCCACCCCCGACTCGGGCTCATCCAAAAAGACCAGGTCCGGATCCTGGAGGATCAGCTGCAGGAGCTCTGCCCTCTTGATCTCCCCTCCGGAAAAGCCGACGTTGACCTCCCGGTCAAGGAAATCCGTCAGATTGAGGTGCTTGGCATACTCCTCCAGGAATTTGCCATTTCTTTTGGCGCTGGACTCGATCAGCCTGCGGAGCTTCACCCCCCGGATGGCGGGTGGACGCTGAAAGGACATGCCGATGCCCAGCCGCGCCCGCTCATATACCGGAAGGTGGGTGATGTCTTTCCCGTTGAAGAGGATTTTCCCTTTTACCGTGTAGCCCGCAAACCCCATGATGGCGTTCACCAGGGTGGTCTTGCCCGAGCCATTCGGTCCAAAGATGGCATGGACCTCTCCCTTCTTTAACTGGAGGTCAACCCCCTTGAGGATCTCCTTCTTGCCTACTGATACGTGGAGGTCCTTCACCTCAAGCAGGAATTCATCCTTCATTGTTCCCTCCGTTGATTTTTCGGTTTGGCAGCTTATGTTACCGTATAAATCGTGCGGTTACAGGATGCTTTGCCGGGGCCGGCATAAAGATTTTATAGTATCATCTTACCCCTGTCGCTTCAACTCCGTCTCCTTTGACCTGCAGTATCTTCCTTTACACCCCCAGATCAGTGCGCAGGTGGATGAAGTCAAGGATATCGGCGCGGCAGACCAGCCCCTTGATCTTGCCTCCCTCTATGACCGGCACCTGGTGGATCTTACCGCTGGCCAGCTTGGCGAGGATCTGATTGCCATCCGCCTCCGGAGAAACGGCTGCTAATTGATCCTTGGGGGTCATGATATCCCTGACCTTGGTATCCTGCCTCTTGTCGGGTGGGACGGTCTTGACATCCTCCAGGCAGACGATCCCCGCCAGCTCGCCCGCCTCTGTGACTAAAAAGGACCGTTCCTTCTTCTGGAGGATGTGATCCTCAATCAGCTCCTGCACGGAGATAGAGCCATCGATCGTCTTAAAGGCGGTATCCATGAGGTCCTTTGCCCTCACGTCCTTAAGCGTCTCCTTCATGAGGGTATGCCGGTAGCCCCGAACCGCGGCGCTATGGATAAACCAACCGATGAGGGCGGTCCAGAGGCCGTCGAAGAAAAAGCCGCGCAAGATCTGCGAGATGCCGAAGAAAATAAGGAGAAAGGCAATGACTTGGCCGGCGACGGAGGCGATCCGCGTGGCGCGTTTGATATCCCCTGTCCACTTCCAGGCGATGGCCCTGAGCACCCTCCCCCCATCGAGGGGAAATCCGGGGATCATGTTGAACAAGGCGAGGATGCCGTTGATGATGGATAGATAGCGGGCGATGGCGGCGATGGGCTCGTTGATCCCTTGCATGCCCTGCCACACGCCGAAAAAGAGGGCGGCAATAACCAAGCTGGATAGAGGTCCTACCAGGGCGATGATGAATTCCTTGGCCGGCGTCCCGGGTTCCTCCGAGATCTCCGCCACACCTCCAAAGAGAAAGAGGGTGATGCTGCGCACCTCTTCCCCCCTACTGCGGGCCACCAGGGAGTGGGTCAGCTCGTGGGCCAATACCGACGAGAAGAGCAGCAGGCTGGCGATGAGGCCAACGAGCCAATATTGCTCCTGGGGCCAGTGGGGATACTGACTGGGAAAGTAGTGCCGCGCCAAGGCCCAGGTGACCAGGCCGAAGATGAGGATCCAGCTCGAATCGATCCTGATCTCGATGCCGAATATCGTGAAGATACGCCATGAAGTACGCATAGTTCTTCTCCTCCGTCCGTCCTAGAGACGTCTCTCCGCCTGGGCCAGTTCTTCCAGGCCTTGGCGGTCCACTATCTTGATGCGGGAACCGTCCACATGGATCAACCCTTGCCGGACCATCCGGGCGAGAATGCGCGACAGGGTCTCGGGGATGGTGCCCAAGAGGCCGGCCAGTTGATTCTTGGCGATATCCAGTTTGAGATCATCGCTACCGTCTCTCTGCTCGCTCACGCTGAGAAAGTACGCCGCGAGTCTTCCCGGCACCTCTTTGAGAGAGAGGTCTTCGACCAACAACGTAAATTTACGCAAGCGCCGGGATAAAATCGCCAGCATGTTTAAGGCCAGGGAAGGATCTCTCTTGATGAGTTCAATAAAGGCCGCTCGCGGAAAAAAAAGGATCCGGCTCTTTTCGAGCGTCTCGGCATGGGCTGGGAATCGCTGCCCTGCAAAGACCGATGCCTCGCCAAAGGGTTCCCCCTCCTCGAACACATGAAGAATCTGCTCCTTCCCTTCGGGGGAGAGCTTAAAGACCTTTACCTTGCCCGCGATGAGCACATAAAGGCCAATCCCCTCATCCCCCTCGGAAAAGATGATCTGGCCTCGCTTATAGGAACGATCTACCGCTATGCCGGCCAGCTCATCGTAGTGCTTCTGTGATAAGCCCTCGAAGAGGGGGATGGCTGCAATCTGTTTGCTCATCTCCGCGCTTTGCGGTTCCACAGTAAAAAAATAGCATCTCCCCTTGACCTAAGTCAAAGCATATTTCAACCTGTTCTGATAGGGATAAGGCATCACGCTACGCCTCGATAGCGAGGTGGACGGAATGCAAGCTCATGCGCAAAGATAGAGGGAACAGATCCTTGACTTGGGTCAAGGACAGCCGGCATCCAGTGAGGTATAGTGGAGGCAATGATAGCCAAAAAGGAGGAAGCAGATGCAATGTCCGGGACAGGATAGCAGGTTTTGGGGATTAGATGCCATTTTTGAGGTGGCCTGTCCCCAGTGCGGCAAGGAGGTGGAGTTCTTTAAGGATGAGCCTACCCGCGCGTGCAAACAATGCGGCCTCAAGATCGTAAACCCCAAGATGGATTTCGGCTGCGCCTCGTACTGTCAATTTGCCGAGCAATGCGTGGGAGACCTGCCGGCGGAGATCCTGGCCCAACGGAAGGACCTCTTTAAGAATCGGGTAGCCGTAGAGATGAAACGTTATTTCCAGTATGATTTTAAACGAATCGGCCATGCAACCAAGGTGGCCAGATATGCGGAAAGGATCGTCAAACAGGAAGGGGGCGATCCTGCAGTGGTGTTATCAGCAGCCTATCTGCACGATATAGGGATCGCGGAGGCAGAGCGCAAACATGGCAGCGCAGAGGCTCACGATCATCATGAGCAAGAGGGGCCTCCCATTGCCAGGCAGATCCTGGGGAGGCTCAAGGCCCCCGAGGCGTTGCTCGATGAGGTATGCGCCATCATCGGCCGCCACCATCATCCCCGGCAGGAAGAGACCGTCAACTTTAAGGTGGTCTATGATGCCGATCTCATCGTCAACCTGGAGGAAAGACAGAAGGAAGCATCGGTGGAGAGAGGGGATGTGGCCTCATGTATCGACAGGGACTTTCTGACCGACGGTGGCCGAGAGCTTGCCAGGAAGGTGCTTTTCAAAGAACGTTAAGAGATCGCCCCGGCTGTGATAGTGCGATACAGCGGCGAACGGGGCCAAAGGAGGAGACCATGAACACTTTACGAAAGATCATCGAGATCGACGAAGCGTTATGCGACGGCTGTGGAGAGTGCGCCTCTGCCTGTGCCGAGGGGGCCATCCAGATCATCGACGGTAAGGCCCGCTTGATCAAAGAGCAATATTGCGATGGACTCGGGGCCTGCTTGGGGGAATGCCCGACCGGCGCCCTCAAGGTCATAGAGCGCGAGGCCGAGGAGTTTGATGAGGAGGCCGTCAAGGAACATCTCCAGACGCGCGAAGGGCATGCACAAAAGGCAGCGGCAACCATGGCCTGCGGCTGCCCTTCTGCACAGATTGAGTCTTTTGGCCCGCCGCCGGCGCGCCATGCGCATCATGAGCCGGCAACCCAGGCGAGCTACGCATCGGCGCTCTCTCACTGGCCCGTCCAGATCAGACTGGTGCCGCCGACTGCCCCGTTTCTCAATGGTGCCCATCTCTTGGTGGCGGCGGACTGTACGCCGGTGGCCTATCCCCATTTTCACCGGGATTTTTTGGAGGGAAAGGTCGTCTTGGTGGGGTGCCCGAAGTTCGACGATACCCAGGCCTATATCCAGCGCTTTGCCGACATCTTTAAGACGGCCCATGTCAAAGATGTCACGGTGGTGGTGATGGAGGTGCCCTGCTGCCAGGGACTGCCCGTCATCGTCAAAAAAGGAATGGAGCTGGCAGGTAAATCAATCCCCCTGGAGCAGATAACAATCAGCAGAAGGGGTGAGGTTCTGGAGCGGGAGCGCTTGGTGGCGTGAGATGTTTTTTGAGGGGAGTGCATGGCGCAATCTGCGCCCCCTCCCCTGAATGGCTGGTCTGAAAAAACGTGCTCCTCGAGAGCTATGCTGTATTAAAATCTCCCGCGCAACGCAGGTTAAACGCGGAAAGATAACGAACGATCATTTATCTCACTATCTTCGTTAATCGTTCTATATCCGCTTTTGCGTCTGCCGCCATCCGCTCAATGAGCTCCTTACAGGTGGGAATGTCCTTCACCAGCCCCACGGATTGGCCCATCATCATGGGCGCGCGATCGACATTGCCTGATTCCCAGGCCTCTCTCACTCTCTCTCCGGAAATGAGGGGAATCAGCTCCTCCAGGCCGCAGCCCTTTGCCTCCAGGGACAAGACCTCCTCGACAACCTTATTCTTAATGGCCCTGCCCTGCAGGCCGATGGATTTGCAGATAAGGGCTGTCTCATATTCGTGTCTTCCGATAAGCTCCTGCTTGATGTTATCGTGCACCTCGCACTCCCGGGTGGCGGCAAAGCGGGTGGCCATCATAACGCCCTGGGCTCCCAGGGCGAGCGCTGCTGCCAGGGTGCGGCCGTCGGCAACGCCGCCCACGGTCACGACCGGGATCCTCACTGTCTCGACGATGCGCGGCGTGAGCACCATCGTGGTCACGTCGTCATTGAGCGGATGACCGCCTTCCTCGATGCCGGCAGCATAGATGCCGTCATAGCCCGCCTTCTCCGCGTGCACCGCATGGCGCACCGATCCCACCTTGTGAAAGAGTTTCACCCCCGCCTTTTTCAGCATCTCCATGTATTCTCGCCCGACGGCCTTGTCAAGCGGTGTTCCCGATATCTCCAGCCCCGCAACCTTTTCCTCCGCGCAGATCCGCAGATACATCTTGTGGTGCTCTGGCGTGATATGCACCGACGGCAGGATAGTCACGTTGGCCATGAAGGGCATGTCGGTGAGCTTCCTCGTCTCCCTGATGGCTTTTCGGAATTCATCCTCGGTGGAATAGTTCCCGGCGGTAAGGTTTCCCATGCCGCCTGCGTTCGAAACAGCCGCACAAAGCTTCGGTTTGCAGAGCCACATCATGGCGCCGCATATAATAGGATACTTGATTCCGAACATCTCGGTAATGGCAGTTTTCATTTTTCGTCGATCCTTATTGCTATATTTTGTGATCTGACCAGTCGATCAAAGGATGGGTCTCTATCGAGCCCTCTTATCGAGAATGGGGACCAGCAATGAGCCTTTGGTAATCTTGTACCTATGCCTTCTCCACATCACGGTACGGCTGAAGAACGGCACAAACCAGATAAAGCCTACGATGATATCCTTGATGGGCGATAAGAGATAATGAAAGAAGCGATGTGCCGATTTTATCCTCTTGCCCAACAAGTAATCTCCCAGTATCTTTGCGATCCACACCGCAGCTGCCAAGGAGATCGTGCGGGTCGTAGGTCCTAATACGACCAGCGCGAGGCACGATATGAATACGGCGTTGCTCAGGATCTCGGAGATGTATCCGACCCCCGAGATCTTGCGCCGCAGTTTCCCCCATCGTACATGTCTTTTGATAAATTGTTTAAAGGTCCGATAGTGATTGACCGCATTGACCACATGGCCCGCGGTGACAACCCCCGTGCCTTTTTTGTGCATCAAATCCCCAATCACATAGTCCTCGGCAAGGACGTTCCGCACGGCCCCAAACCCTCCGATCTCCTCAAATGCCTTCTTCCGCAACAACAGAGATTTGCCGACGACGGTGGGCATCTTGAAAAACCCGTTCAGAAGGGCAACATGTCCGATAACAAAAGAATTGAGATGCAGATTCTCCAGCAGAGAGCCAAAGGTCCGGCTGCCGATGCCCCGGATGAGGTTGTTCACCAGCCCGAGATCCGGATCTTTCATCGGCTTTATGATCTCCCTGAGATAATCTTTATCTACCCTGACATCGCTATCGCTGATCAGGAAATACGGGAATTGAGATGCCTCATAGGCGGCAATAAGGTTGTCGACCTTCGGATTCAAGGCATAATCCCTTTGTTTTACGACGATGGAGATCTTTTTATGAGGGTACTGTTTTTTTATTTCTTTCGCCAGTTTGAGGGCAGGATCATCCTTTTCTTCGAGGGCGAATATGATCTCATAGTCCGGGTATGCCTGGTTGCAGAAGGTGGTGAGATTATCGCGGAGATCATCATCGAGCCCTTTGAGAGGCTTCAGGATCGATATGGGGGGGCAGAATCCCTTTGACGATAAAGGTGGGGTGAGCGTGCCCTTTCCACTCGTGCCATCCTTTTCCCCGCTTAGAAAATCAGATTCCGGCAGGACCCCGTCTTTGGGGATGGCAGAGCGAATGGCGAGGTTTTGTAGCACTATGTCGACTATACCGATTGTTACCAGGCCCGCAAAGATGAGGAATAGCGTCATGGTACCTTGTATTTTATCCTCTCAGGAGGTTGATGGCAATATCCCTTTTTTCTTACAAAATAAGAGGTAGTCCCTGCGCCTGTCAAGGAGAGATGAACGGCCTGAGGGCTTATAGCGTGTCGGCGAAAAGATCATGGTTTACTTTTTCATGGTATCTCTGATATTTTATCTCAAACTCAAACGAAGGAGGGTTATCATGGCTCGTAAGCTCTACATAGATGAAGATGAGTGCATCGGCTGCGGTACCTGCGAGGAGATCTGCCCGGAGGTCTTTAAACTCAATGAAAAGACGGAGAAAGCGGAGGTCATTGATCCGGCGGGGTCTTCTGAAGACAAGATTGAGGAGGCCATAGAGGCCTGCCCGGTTGAATGTATCCATTGGGAGGAGTGAGCGGTAGAGGGGCTAGTTTGTTGTAAGTCATCTTTCAAAAGGCTGTTGCTCAAACCAGAATGTGACCACAATTTGAACGTTTGCTAATTGTGGCATTCAATAATTTCAACAGGTTAGAAAGACAATCATTCCGCTATATCTAAACAAAACCACCAGACGGGGCGTTGGGCAAAAGGCTGTCAAGGCCGGGCGCCTTTTTGCTAGATTCCCATCAAGGGGGATCCATAGCGCCGTCTAGGAACCTGGGCCACGTGATGAAGAAAGGAAGGAACGTGGGAGAAGGCATTCTCATAGGCTACTTCGCAAAACGGGATGCGGCTCGCAGGGCCCTCAAGGAGTTGCAGCGGATGGGTTTCCGCCGCGTTGCCTTGGTGAGCAAGACCGCGGAGGGACATATCCAAACGCGGGACCCCTTCCTGCGGCGCCGGGCTTTCGGGGCGGCCACAGCTTTCATCCTTTGCGGCGTCCTCGCCGAGGCTGCCGCTATGAGCCTTCAGTGGTCGGTGCCGATTCCAATCGGAAACCTTTCTGCCCTGATTCCGGGCCTGGCGGGTGGGATCGCCGGAATCCTCTTCGGTGTAGCATGGAGACGACGATCGCGGTTCGGCGTTGAACGAAGGCTGCTTAAGGATCATGCGCGCTGGTTGGTGTCCGAGGAGACCGTCCTGATTCTCCAGGCGCCGATCGAAACATTGCGCTCCCCAGTGGCGGCGCTACGGGAAAGCGACGAGATCCCGCCCGCCGTATTCGTTCTGCATCCGAAGCGAGAGGATCTCATCGGAGAGGCGGAGAGCCTCGAGAGTCCGCTCTCGGCGGCACAGATCCAGGAGTATGCCGAACGTCTCGCCAAGGACCATCAGGCGGGCCCGAACCCCCGGCGGAACATCAAACTGCTCAAGCGGCTCGAACAGACCCGGCGATGGATCCATCGTGTTTGCCTGGATCTGTCCGAAGCGACGCGACTGGGACAGAGTACGCCTCCAACCGCCGAGTGGCTCCTCGACAATGAGTACATGATCGAGAGTAACGTGCGCGAAGTTCAGTTGAACCTTCCCCGGCGCTATTACCAGGAGCTGCCGGCACTGGCCACCGGGCCCCACCGGGGTCTGCCGCGCATCTACGGCCTCGCACGGGAACTGGTCTCCCATGCAGACTTGCGTCTGGATAGGGACAACATCCTCGCGTTTATCGAGGCCTATCAATCCGTCGGCGCATTGTCGATCGGCGAACTCTGGGCCGTACCCCAGATGCTGCGCGCGGCGGTGATCGAGAGCATCCTTAATCTCGCCCAAAAAGCTCTGACAGAGTTGCGAGAGCGTGAGATTGCCGACTTCTGGGCAAACAGGCTCATTACGGCCAATCGGCGAGACCCCAACCAGCTCTTCTCGGTCCTTGCGGAACTTGCCGAAACGCAACCCAGTCCGAGCCCCTATTTCACTTCGCAGCTGATCGATAACCTCTACGATCAAGAAGCCGCGCTGGTGCCGGTCAAGGCATGGCTCGAGCGTACGTTTCGAAGATCCCTGGGCGATCTCAATCTTCGTGAGCAAAACCGCCAGATGAAGGATCAGATATCGATCGGGAATGCATTTACCAGTTTGCGACAGCTCGCCCTTTTGGATTGGAGAAAGATATTCGAAAAGATCAGCCGGGTGGAGCAGTTGCTTCGGCTGGATCCTTCGGGTGTCTATCCCCGGATGGATTTCGACACGCGCGATCGGTATCGCAGGACGATTGAAGAACTCGCCCGCAGGTCCGGCCAGGCGGAAGAACGAGTCGCCCAACGCGCCATTGACCTGGCGACGCGCGCCGCCCATAAAGGGATGAAGGACGAACGGCGGATCCATGTCGGGACATATCTGGTTGGTGCAGGAAGACGAGAGCTGGCGCAGCTCATACGATGCCGCGAAGGGATCCGGTTCCGCACCGTACAATGGGTCTACCGCCATCATGCTGGAGTGTACCTTCTTGGCCTCTGCTTTTTTGCCGCAGTATTCATCTCCCTGATCGTCTTGCTTGGCATGCGCGGACAGACACCCGGGATCAGGCTTTTGCTAGCGCTCCTTTTGTTGCTTCCGATTAGCCAGCTTTCGCTCGAGGTTGTGAATTATCTGGTCACGCGGCTGCTACCGCCACACACGCTTCCGAAGATGGATTTCGAGAAATCAGGTATTCCCGATGAATTTCGAACGCTCGTCGTTGTGCCCATGCTGCTGGTGGATGCGGAGACGATCCGGACCGAGGCGGAAAAGCTCGAACTCAGATATCTCACCAACAAAGAGAACAATTTACTCTTTGGTCTCTTCTCGGATTATACGGATTCGCAGCACGCGCATGCTGAGGAGGACGAACATCTGTTCCAAGCGGCGATCGAAGGCATCGAAGCCCTCAATAACCGGTATCGCGGCGAACGTTTCTTCCTTTTCCATCGAGAGCGAAAATGGAGTGAATGCGAGCAGAAATTTATCGGGTGGGAGCGCAAGCGCGGGAAACTGGAAGAGCTCAATCGTCTGATCGATGGAACGCGGCCTGAGGATGCCGATCGGTTGGTGTACGTCGGCGACCCGGAGCGCCTGTCCGACGTGAGATTCGTTATCACGTTGGACAGCGACACGCAGCTGCCGCACGACACCGCCCGCAGGATGATCGAGACCCTGGCCCACCCGCTCAACCTGCCGCGCTTCGATGACAAAGGCGGCATCCTGGCCGGCTCCTATGCGATCATCCAACCGCGCATGAGCCCCTCCCTGCCGAGTACGAGCGCCACGCCATTCAGCCGGCTCTTCTCGGACCCAATCGGAATCGACCCCTATACCAAGGCTGTTTCCGACGTCAACCAGGATCTCACCGGTGAAGGCTCCTACCATGGCAAAGGCATCTATGATGTGCGCGCCTTCAGTCGAGTGCTTTCCGGGAGGTTTCCCGAAGAGCAACTGCTCAGTCATGATTTGATCGAAGGTGCTCACGTTCGCGTCGGCCTCGCCAGTGATATCGAGCTCTATGATGAGTTCCCGCAGGATTACATGAGCTACACCGGCCGGCAGCATCGTTGGATTCGCGGTGATTGGCAGATAGCGGAATGGATCTTACCGCGCGTTCCCCAGCCCGGAGGACAGTGGGGGCCAAATCGGCTCTCCTGGTTCGACCGCTGGAAGGTCTTCGACAACTTGCGCCGGAGTCTGGTACCCGCGACCAGTCTGGGCTTACTGATAGCCTCCTGGCTGATCTCCTCCGGGATGGTATGGATATCTGCCGTGGTGGTCGCCATGCAGCTGCTCTTTCACCCTTTGGTTCAGCCCTTCATATGGGCGACCACCGGCCAGGGGTTGAGGGGCTTTTCCTTCTCAAGAGTAGCGCACGACCTGCTGCGGGCGATTGTCGAAGCTGCACTGCTTCCGCGCCAGGCCTGGCTGGCGCTGGATGCCATTCTGCGGGTCTGGTATCGCCGTCTTATCTCTCATCGGGGGTTGCTCGAGTGGACGTCAACCCAGGTGATGCATGGGAATGCCCCGGATCGAGTGCGAACGTTCGTGATGTTGCTGGGCCTGGTGAGCATCTTCAGCGTGATCATGGGTTGGGCGGTGCAGCGCTGGATGCCGTCGAACATTTTCCTGGCCGGTCCCTGGCTCGTATTGTGGTTCCTATCCCCTCTGATCGGTTGGCTCTTGACCCTAAGACCGCACGCGAGGTCACAGCGATTGCTGCTTCCTGAAAAGGATTTGCGGTTCCTGAGGAAGGTTGCACGACGAACCTGGCGTTATTTCTCTGATTTTGTCGGCGATAACACCTCTTGGCTTCCGCCCGACAATTACCAGCTCTCCCATAAGAATCAACTGGCGATGCGTACCAGTCCAACCAATATCGGTTTCTGGATGGTCGGCGCGCTCGCCGCACATGATTTCGGATATCTGACGGTGGATCAGGCCGTCGACAAGTTGACGCGTACTATGGAGACGATCGGCAAACTCGAGCGCTATGAGGGCCATCTGTTGAATTGGTACGATATTGAAACCCTGACCCCTCTCGAACCTCGCTATGTATCCATGGTGGACAGTGGAAACCTGCTTGGCGCCCTCTGGGCCCTGGAGCAAGGTCTTGACGAGCTGATTCAGGGCCCCATGCTGGATGCGAAGGCCTTTGCCGGCCTGCGGGACACCGGTGAAATCTTGAAGCAGGTCGTCGAAGAGGAAGACGTCTCCGATCTCAATGCCCGCGGCCTTGACGAACTGATGCGCGGGTGGGAAGCCCCACCGGCTCGCATCGCCGACGCGCTGCGCTTGCTGCGGCAGGCAGAAGGCAGCGTAAAAGTTCTTGACCGTAAAGGACGTAAGTTCCTTTCTGGGGAACCCGGAGGGGGAACCAGAGGTGCAACCAAAGGTGGACCCGCCGGCGGAGAATCGGGTGCGGCCTATTGGGCCGGGCAGATGGAGAAACAGGTATCGGCCTGGCTCGAGATTACGGATCGCTATCTCGCCTGGATAGAAATCCTCGATGAAAAGACGGAAGACGAAGTCGCCCGGCTGGGTCTGGATGTCTTGCTCGCTTTCCGCCGGGATCTGCATCACGCACCTTCGCTTCGCGATCTCGCCGACGGGAACGTCGGATGTATTCAGACCCTCCAGTCGATCAGGGAGGCGGCACCCTCGGCAGCGGGTCCCCTCTTCGAATGGATCGACCGTCTTGTGCAGGCCTTCGCAAAGGCGAAATGGTTGGCGGGTGAAATGCTCGCTGTGGGCGAGCGCCTGATCCAGGATGGACGCGAACTGTCCGAATCGATCAACATGCGCTTCCTGTATGACTCCGAACGCCGGTTGTTCTCAATCGGCTACAACGTTTCCGAAGGCCGCTTGGATAGCGCCTATTACGATCTCCTGGCGAGTGAGGCGCGGCTCGGGAGTTTTGTCGCCATTGCGCGCGGGGACGTCTCCGCTGAACATTGGTTCTCGATGAGCCGGCCCTACGGCTCGATCGGCCGGCGCCGGGTGCTGCTCAGCTGGACAGGAAGCACGTTCGAATATCTAATGCCGCTGATTTTACAAAAATCGTATTGGAACTCACTCCTGGATAAAGCGACGAGGGAAGCCGTGGCGATCCACATCGCCTACGGTCGCAAGCGCCATGTGCCGTGGGGGATCTCGGAGTCCGCCTTTGGAGATCTGGACATCAACAAAACGTATCAATACAAGGCGTTCGGTGTGCCGGAGCTCGGATTAAAACGCGGCTTGGAGGAGGAGATCGTCGTAGCGCCCTATGCCACTCTTTTGGCGCTGAACATCGCGCCGAGAGAGACCGTGCAGAATCTGAAACGCCTAGCTAAGTTGGGGCTTTTGAACGATTACGGTTATTACGAAGCGATGGACTACAGCCGGCAGCCGGGTCGCTCGGGCGAGCGCGGGGTGATGGTACGAGCGTATATGACTAATCATCAAGGAATGAGTTTCCTGTCGCTGACCAACTTCCTCCATGGCAATATCATCCAACGCCGTTTCCATGCCGACGCACGCGTGCGTGCGGTCGAGCCATTGCTCCATGAACGCATCCCTGTCCTTCCTCCGCTCCACCACATCACCACCCGTGAGAGGGTGCCTTCGGTGATGGACGTCGGCAACGTCGCGCCGTCGGTGAGCAAATTCGATACGCCCCACACCGCCACACCAAAAACCCAACTGCTGAGTAATGGTAGCTATAGCCTGATGCTCACGAACGCCGGCGGCGGATACAGCCGGTGGGGAGACTATGAGATTACCCGCTGGAGGTCTGATCGGACGCGGGATCCGTGGGGAACCTTCTGCTACATCCATGAAGCCGATTCGGATCGCTTGTGGTCCAATACGTATCACCCAACCGGCGGGAAGGTCGAGGTATATTCCGCCAACTTTGCGCTCGACCGTGCCGTGTTCCGACGCACCGATAGCGGTATTCAAACCGAAACCGAGGTCATCGTCTCGCCGGAAGATGATGTTGAGATCCGGCGGATCACGCTGATCAATCGGTCCGTTCGCACCCGCCGCCTCGAGCTCACGAGCTACGTCGAACTCTCAATGGCGCCGCACAACGCGGACCGGCAGCATCCGGCCTTCAACAAGCTGTTCATCCAGACCGAAGCAGTGCCCGAGCAGCAAGCGCTCCTCGCGTCCCGCCGGCCTCGCGGAGATGACGACCCGCCCATCTATGTTGCGCACCGCTTCACGTTCGAACAAGTCGAGGATAACGCCTTGCAGTTCGAGACCGACCGGCGGCGGTTCATCGGGCGCGGGAGGACGCTCGCCAGTCCCATGGGGGTCTTTCAAGAGCTCGGTAGCAGCCAGGGCTTTGTCCTCGACCCGATCCTCAGCCTGCGGCGGAGCGTGACTCTCGGTCCGGGCCAGCGCATCCGGGTTTCCCTGGTTATCGCCGCCGGCGAAACACGCCGGCAGGTCTTAAGCCTGATGGACAAGTACGGAGAACTCCCAGCGATCGATCGGGCGATGGATTTCGCCTGGGCCTCCGCCCAACTCGAGTTGCGGCTGCTTCGAATCCAGCCCGACGAAGCCCGCCGCTTCCAGCAGCTGACAAGCCACCTGCTGTTTCCCAATCCCAGCCTGCGCCCTCCCATTGAATGCATCGAGGAGAATTGCAAGGGTCAAGCCGGATTGTGGCCTTATGGAATCTCCGGCGATTTACCGATCGCCCTGGTAACCATCGGCGAGGCGCAGGACATCACCCTGGTCCGTCAAATGCTCCAGGCGCATGCCTATTGGCGGAATCATGGGTTAAAGGCAGATCTAGTAATCCTCAACGAGGAAGCGAGCAGCTATGAGCAGCCGCTGCGCGAACGAATCGAGCGCCTCATCCAGACGCATCCGATGCACGCGGGGATCGATCAGCCTGGTGATGTCTATGTGCGCAACGCCGATCTTATGCCTGAGGAAGATCTGACGCTGCTCAGGGCGGCGGCGAGTGTGGTGCTGGTGGCGGCCCGCGGCACCTTGCCCCAGCAATTGGGGATGCCTGCGGAGGCTCCCGAGCTGCCGGAGCCCATGGTCAAGAAGCGTGCCCCCCGGGAGCCTTCGCCCGCGCTGCCCTTCCTGGAATTACCCTACTTCAATAGCCTGGGTGGGTTTACCCCGGACGGGCGTGAATACGCAATCTATCTCGGACCCGACACACACACGCCTGCGCCCTGGGTAAACGTCATCGCCAACCCGACCTTCGGAACAGTGCTCAGCGAAACAGGGGCCGGCTTTTCCTGGTATGGCAACAGCCAGCGCAATCGCCTGACGCCATGGTCGAACGACCCCGTGATGGATCCACCTTCTGAGGCATTGTACATCCGGGATGAGGAGAGCGGTGTCTACTGGACACCGACCCCGGCGCCGATCCGCGAAAAGACCCCCTATCGGACACGGCACGGGGCAGGGTACACGGTATTCGAGCATAATAGCAATGGGATCGAGCAGGAGCTCCTGGTCTTCGTTCCCATAGACGAGCACGGGGGAGAGCCGATCAAACTGCAGCGGCTGCGGTTGAGAAACGACTCCGCCCGGCATCGCGCACTGTCAGTTACGTATTACGTAGAGTGGACACTGGGGGAGAACCGTGAGTCTTCCCAGATGCACGTCGTGACCACCTGGGATGACGAAGCTCGGGCCCTGCTTGCCAGAAACCGTTACCACCCCGAGTATGGGGATCGGGTGGCCTTCGCGGCCATCAGCCCTCCTGCAGAGTCGTACAACGGCGACCGCACATCCTTCCTGGGACGCAATCGCTCGATGGGGAACCCTGCCGCGATGGAGCGGATCAGGCTTTCGCGGCGGACGGGAGCGGGATTGGATCCATGCGCCGCGCTGCAGGTCACCATCAAACTGGCTCCCGGTGAGAAGGCTGAGATCACGTGCATGGTGGGCCAGGCCGGATCAGTGGAGGAGGTCCATAAGCTGGTTCAAACCTACCGGGAAGGATTGGCGTTCGAGACAACATGGGACCGCGCGAAGGCATGGTGGGATAATCTGTTGGGCACGATCGAAGTCCATACCCCCGAGCTTGCAGCGGACTTCCTGATCAACCGTTGGCTTCTGTACCAAAGTCTGAGCTGCCGGATCTGGGGGCGTGCTGCCTTTTACCAGCCCGGCGGCGCGTTTGGCTTCCGCGATCAATTGCAGGACGTTATGGCTTTCCTCTACACGAATCCCGAGCTGGCGCGAGAGCACATCCTGCTTGCGGCGAGCCGCCAGTTCAAGGAAGGCGATGTTCAGCACTGGTGGCATCCACCGAACGGCGCAGGTATCCGCTCGCGGATCTCCGATGATCCCCTGTGGCTTCCCTACGTCGTCGCTCACTACATCAGGATCACCGGTGATGTGGGCATCCTGCACACGACGGTTCCCTTCCTCAACGCTCCTCTGCTGGAAGCAGATCAGCGCGAAGCCTTCTCCACACCGGATATCGCGCTGGAGCGCGGCACGCTGTTTGAGCACTGCGAGCGTGCAGTCTCGCGCGGGCTAACCGTTGGGCCCCAGGGGTTGCCCCTGATGGGGACAGGGGACTGGAACGATGGTATGAACCTCGTGGGCGCCGGGGGCAGGGGGGAGAGCGTGTGGCTGGCGTGGTTTCTGGTGGATGTGCTTCGGGGCATGGTCGAGCTGTCTGACCTGCTGGATCGGCCGGATCTGCGTAAGACCTATCAGCAAAAACGGAAGGCGCTGATTAAGCGTGTCGAACGAGCAGCCTGGGATGGGGAATGGTATCTGCGGGCGACCTTCGACGATGGCACGCCGCTTGGCTCTTCGGCGAATGAAGAGGCGAAGATTGATTCCCTGCCCCAATCCTGGGCGTGGCTGAGCGGCGCCGCCGACACGGATCGTGCAAAGAGGGCCCTGGAATCGGCGTGGAGACATCTCGTTCGCGAGGATGAAGGTCTCGTGCTGCTCCTCGAACCTCCTTTCGACAAAGCGGCGCCGTCACCCGGCTACATCAAGGGGTACCCGCCGGGGGTGCGCGAGAACGGAGGCCAGTACACGCACGCCGCCCTGTGGTTCGCCATGGCCATGGCACGTCACGGGGATGGCGAGCGTGCGGTGAAAATAATGCGCATGCTCAACCCGATCGAGCAGGCGCGTGATCCGCAAACCGTCTGGCGCTACGGGATCGAGCCCTACGTGATCGCCGGTGATGTGTACCGGTTGCCCGGGAGGATCGGTCACGGTGGTTGGTCGTGGTATACGGGTGCCGCGGCCTGGATGTACCGAGCCTGGGTTGAAGAGATCCTGGGTTTGCAGGTGAGGGGAAACCGCATGCAGGTAAACCCGGTCATCCCCGGATGGTGGGAGGGTTTCAGCCTGCGCTATCGTCACGGTGAAGCGATATACGAGATCAGGGTCGAGAACCCGGAAGGCCGGGAGCGAGGCGTTGCGTGGGTGGAGCTGGATGGTCAGCGCGTTCGGGGTGGGGTGATCCCGCTGGATCGAGACCTGGTCAAACATCGGGTCCTCGTACACATGGGGAAGGGGTAGTGTGCTTGAGCCATCTTTCAGGGCCTGCCATCTTGCTCCGCCAAGAAATAAGGAGCTGCATCTGACTAGAGAGGGAGTCGCCGTATCGTGTGGAGCTTGCTTGTCTCGACAGTAGTGGTCGCACTTGCCGAAATGGGAGACAAAACCCAGTTGCTTGCGTTCGTGCTCGCCGCCAGGCTCAAGCGAAAGGGTGCCATTGCCCTCGGGATTCTCGTAGCCACGCTCGCTAACCATTTCCTGGCTGGCTATGTGGGTGTGTTGCTGTCGACGCTTGTGTCGCCGGAGGTACTCAAGTGGAGTATCGCACTCGCCTTTCTTGCCTTTGGTGCCTGGGCCCTTAAGTCTGATACTTTCGAGCAAAAGCGGGAACTCGGCAAGCAGGGGGTGTTCCTCACGACCGTGGTAGCCTTCTTCCTCGTGGAGATGGGGGACAAGACGCAGCTCGCCACCGTTGCCCTCGCGGCCCGTTATCATTCCCTCGTAACCGTCGTCCTGGGAACGACCCTCGGCATGATGATAGCAAACGTCCCGGCTGTGTGGCTCGGAGAAACCCTTGCGCGCCGAGTGAACATGCAGTTGCTCCGCTGGCTGGCCGCCGCCCTCTTCTTCCTGTTGGCGATACTGACAATTGTGGCGAGCGGGAAAGGGGACAAAATACTTTTCTTAGGATGAAATATAAGGGAGGGAACACGAATAAAAAAATACCTTATCACCTTTTCATGCCTCATGACCAGGCGAAGGATTATCTACAAGGAGGATTATCATGAACAGAAGATTGTTTCGAGCCATGTTTTTAATATTGATCATCTTGGTTATCTGTCCTGCCTTGGTTTTCGCGCAGGGTCTCACGCCGATCAAGTTGTTGAAACCGCAAACGGAGGGTGGCCGCCCCCTCATGCAGGTGTTGAATGATAGAAAATCATCACGGGAATTCAGCAGCAGGGAGCTGCCCCTCCAGGTGCTCTCCAATATGCTGTGGGCGGCATACGGGGTAAACCGCGCGGATTCGGGAAAGCGTACCGCGCCGTCTGCGGTCAATTGGCAGGAAATCGATATCTACGTCGCCACCGCCCACGGCCTTTACCTTTATGACGCGAAGGCGCAGGCGTTGCAGCCGGTTCTGTCGGAAGACATCCGCTCTATGACCGGGCGCCAGTCGTTTGTGCAAGAGGTGCCGGTGAACCTCATCTATGTAGCGGATCACGCGAGGATGGGCAATGTGACCCCCGAGGAAAAGGTTTTTTATTCGGCTGCCGGCACGGGCTTCATTGGCCAGAATGTTTATCTGTACTGTGCCTCCGAAGGGCTGGCGACTGTCGTGCGCGGCCTAATCGACAGGCCGGCCTTGGAGAAGGCGATGAGGCTGAGACCGGAGCAGAAGGTCACCCTCGCACAATCGGTGGGATATCAGAAAAAGTAGTCATTGTTTATGATAAAGGTGGATGGGTGGCTACGGGAGGCAGGGCAGTCACGTACCAACCGGGACTATAAGGATATGACGTGTTGAACAAGCCGGCGTATTGGACTGCCACTGCATTGCGCTTCCCGGCTCCTGTGGCCAACGCCGGCAGAAAGGAAATGCAATGAACGATTTTCCGGCATTTATGAAAAATTATAAAAACAAAATTTCTTCACAATCACAATATAGCAAGGGTATTCAAGGGTATGTTTATGACGGAGCCGATGGAAGCCAGATGGCATTTTGGACACATGAAGTAGACGGAATATCTCAAGAACATGCGCATGATTATGATGAATATTTTGTGGTCGTTCAGGGAAAATATACCGTAATCATTGGCGGCAAGAAAATCCCTGTGGGTGTTGGTCAAGAATATTGTATCCCGAAGGGATTAGCTCACGCAGGTGAATATATTGCAGGCACCAGAACGATATATGCGTTTGGGGGAAAAAGAGTCAAAAGAGAAATTGAGGAATAAACGTAAGGTGAAAGATTATAACCATCGTATGCAGCCGAGCCACCGCTCAAACTCGTCGTTTTAGATGGAAAGAAACTATGAATATCGATATCCGATCAGCCAGGCCGGATGATGCACCGTTTCTCGCATGGGTAATGCTTGCGGCATCGCGGTCGCATCTCAACTATGGGGTTTGGGAACACTATGTGGGCGGGACCGAGCAAGATTGTCTCTCTTTCCTTAGTCTCATTGCCACGACGCAAAAACCTCATTTGTTTCATTATTCTACTTTTATTGTGGCGGGGATGAATGGGCAAGAGGTCGGTGCGTTAAGCGGCTATGATCCAGAGATATTAGGGATGAAGGCATTCATGCAGGCCCTTCCGGAGGTTTTTCAAAAGGTAGGGTGGTCTAGGGATGAACAAAAGGCTGCCGTCGAGCGCTATCTCCCCTGGATGACCTGTATGCCTGATGATGCCGAAGGGACATGGATTGTGGAGAGTGTTGCCGCCCTGCCGGAATATAGAAGGCAGGGTGTCGTGAACAGGTTGCTTGGTGAGATACTGAAGAAAGGCGGGAGCAGCGGGCATAAACGCGCACAGATAGGTGTTCTCATTAATAATACCCCTGCTCGGCGCGCCTATGAGAAAAGCGGATTTAAATTTGATAGTGAAAAAAGAGATCCAAATTTCGAGACAATCTTTGGCACCCCCGGCATAACGAAGCTTCTGCTTGATCTATAATTATAAAAGGAAAAGATATGCTGCCGAAATTTGCGAAATATGTAGGGTTGGCAAAATCGCTCAAGGCGGTGGATGCAAGGTTGATATCACCTCAGGATATCTACTTTGACATTCGAGCCATATTGAAGTGCCGGTGGGGATGTGAGGATTTCTTTCAGCATAGCATACGATGCGGGACAAGGGATACGACCTATCAAGAGCGAGTCGAAATGGTTAAGAGTTATGGCAACATTCTCTTAGTTCATTCTCATGACGCGAGGGAATTGAGTGTCGCAGTCCTGGAAATTGAAAGAACGGCTTTCCTTGACGGCTACTATTTCTCTTGTGCAATCAGGACCTGTAATCTTTGCAAGGTCTGTGCCGCTCAACGGGGAAACCCTTGCCCGAGTCCGGAAAAGGTAAGGCCGTGCGATCAGAGTTTCGGCATTGACGTATACAAGACAGCACGCAATCTGGGACTACCATGTGAGGTACTTCAAGGCGAAGGTGATATCCAAAACCGCTACGGCTTTGTCCTTATTGATTGAGCGGGGCAAGAAAAGGGGACAGGCTTTTTTTAAAAGTAGCCTGTCCCCTTTTTTATTTCTTTTATTCTCCTATTTCTTTAGCTTCTCCAGCGCTTTGACGAGGTCATCGAGAATTGGCCTCTTATTGATATCGTGGATATCGATATAGCGGATGATCCCCTTCTTATCGATGACAAAGAGGGCCCTCTCTGAGACACCGCCGGAGCGCAATATTCCGTATTTATCCGCTACGGCACCGTGGGGCCAAAAGTCGGAGAGCACCGGAAACCACAACTTCCCCATCTGATGCGTCCACGCAAAGAGCGTGGGAATATTGTCCACGGTGATCCCGATCAGTTGCGCGTCATAGCGGTCAAAGACGGCCTTTGCGATATTGTAGCCCGGCCATTGCTCTGAGCACACCGGCGTCCAGGCTGCCGGGACAAAGGAGATGACCACATTCTTTTTCCCGCGGTACTGGATGAGTGAGACCTTTCCGCCGGAGACAGCGGGAAGGGCGAAGTCAGGGGCCTCATCTCCGACCTTGAGTTTGGGCACACTGTCAATAGGCTTCAGTTGCCCCACATCGTAGATATTCTCCCTTAATGCATCCGAAAGGCCGTAGGCCGCGGCCACAAGGCACAAGACGGCCATCACGCCCATGACGAGTGCGCAGTAGATTCTTTTTCTCTTCAGCATGGTTTGGTCCTCCTTATAGTCCTGATGAGATAACTATTTGTTTAAGAAATTGAGCAGGATCTTGAAAGCCGCCCCGTTGGGTTTGAACGACGGTGAGAGATCCATCCGCGTTGATCTTTGCGGCGATGAAGAAGGGCGTTCGTTCCTTTCCTAACGCCTTGTAGATGGCATAATCCTCATCGGGAAACAGGGGAAAGGGGACCTCGTAGCTCTTTTGGAACACCTCAACCTCAAGGGGGGTATTCCCTGCACCAATCCCTATCATCTTGATCTTCCCCTTCAGGTTTGGATCCTTGTTTATGAGCTGATAGAGCTCATTGACCCGTGGCGCCTCCGCCTGACAGTTGCCGCAGTACATATTGAAGATCTCGATGATTAGCGCCTGCGCCTTTATCTGCGATACGGCGAACGATCCTTTTCCTGAAAGCCCCAGGTAGCTCTTGGCGCCGGGGGTTTGAGGAACGGGAAGCTTGATGGTAGGTAGGGCATCCCCCCTGGCCAGCTGTTTTTCGGCTGCCAGGGCTGCGCTATTAAGAACACAAAGCCATACGGCAAGAACCGTGAAGAACATCATGGTTTTCTTCATCATATATTCATCCTCCCTTATAATGAAATATGTTTATAGTATTATCATTATCATACCGACAATCAAGGTCACCGCAAGACCTATTCATGGCACGCTCATCTTCGAGGCCACCCCACGGCGGCCATGTAGATAACGGTCTCTTCGAGACCATCGATCCCTATGATGCTGTTTGCCTTATCATCAAAAAAAGCCCCGATTGCACAGACCCCCAGCCCGAGGGCGCCGGCAGCCAGGTAGAGATTCTCCCCTATGTGGCCTGCATCAAGATAGATGTACCTATACGCCCGCTGACGGTATTTCCACCGGGACCGTTCCACTATGGCGGTCCAGATGAAGGTCATTTGGGCCGCCATCACGATCGTTTGGCCGAGGGCAGCTTCGGCCACATCACGTGCCAGGTCGCCCTTCTTCAGGAACTCGAGGTCGAAGGTATGGGGCCTGAAGTGATAGATACCCGGCTCGATCCCCTCAACCGCCCTTACAAAAAGATAGGTTTCGACCGGATAGAGCCCCCCGGCTGAGGGCGCTGTCCTGAAGAGGACGTCTCCATATCTCGCCGTGACGCCCTGCGTTGCCCAGAGGAGGGCGGAGAGCTTTTCAGAGGTCATGGATCGTCCCGCATCATATTCCCTCCGCGATCTGCGGCTATAGAGGAGCCGCCAGAGGTTGGGGTCCCCCGTAAGATCGGGCTCAGGAAGGGGGATAATAGCCAAAGGGGCCTCGTAGTTTTTTAATGGCTCGGGCTGCCTGCTCCGATCGAGGGTATGGCCCTCCATGTTGTCCGGGTCGTATTTGGTCTCCTGCTGAAACCGTTCGCCTATCCCCGCTTTTCCCCCGTCTTTGGAGCCCTTGGGAGGAGTCATCTTTCCTCCTTCAACAATGCCAGCATCTGGTGCGCTTCCGTTGTGGGAAGCTCGCATCGGAAGTCCTTGCACACATACGCCGTGGCCTTGTTATCGAGACTGGAAAGGCCTTTGGTAAATTCAGCCAAGCGGGTGATATCGGGAGATTCTTCTCCCGCCGGACGGAAGATGACCACCTTGTTGGGGACAAAGGCCTTTCTCAGGGCCGTCACCATGGCCTTGGTATCCTCTGCATGCTGATTGCCGACGATGACGACCTCGTAAGAAGGGCCGCGCGCAAGATCGAGGGCGATCATCAACTGAGTATAGGCCGCCGGTGATTGGGTGACCGCGTTGGAGAACGCGCGGGAGAGAGCAGCCGCCTTTTCTTCATATTCCGCATGGGCAGTCAATCGTGCCAGGCGCAGGAGGTTCAACATGGCCGCTGAATTTCCGGAAGGCACGGCGCCGTCATAGATCTCTTTTTTTCGCACGAGGACCTTATCGGCATCTTCCGCAGTGAAATAGAAACCGCCCTCTTTTCCATCCCAAAAGTGTTTGAGCATCATGGCGTTGAGATCGAGCGCCCTTTGTAGATAGCGCGGCTCAAAGGTCGCTTCATATAGCTCTATGAGTCCCCAGGTCAAAAAGGCATAGTCATCCAGAAAGGCCGCTATTGCGGCTTCGCCCTGCCGATAGCGATGATACAGCCTGCCTTTCGCATCGACCATGCGGGCCAGGATAAAATCCGCTGACCGCCTGGCTGCATCTTCGTAGAGAGGTTCATCGAATACCTGTGCACCCTTGGCCAAGGCCGCTATCATCAGACCATTCCAATCGGTGAGGATCTTGTCGTCCTTATGGGGGTGTGCGCGTTTTTTGCGTGCCTCGAAAAGTTTTGTGCGCGCCGCCTCTAACCTTTGGCCAAGCTCGTCCGGAGTAATTGCGAGGTCCGAGGCGATCGCCGAGAGCGGTTTTTTCAATAAGAGAATATTTTTGCCGGTTTCCCTCCCTGTTGCCTCTTCCGCGAAATTCCCGTTCTTCTTCATGGTAAAGACTGTTGCTATCAAATCCGCTTCTTCCCGTGAGAGTAGCTGCTCCGCCTCCCCTAAGGTCCAGAGGTAAAACGCGCCCTCCTCGCCCTCGCTGTCCGCATCTTCGGCAGAGTAAAAACCCCCCTCCGGATCCATCATATCCCGCAAGACGTATGTCAGGATCTCCCTGGCCGTTTGCTCGTACTCCTCTTTGCCGCCAGTGGCCTGATAGGCCTCGATGTAGGCCATGGCCAGCAAGGCCTGGTCGTAGAGCATCTTTTCGAAGTGGGGGAGAAACCATCGGCTATCGGTGGAATAGCGGTGGAAGCCGAACCCCACATGGTCGTAGATACCTCCCAGCCTCATCGCTTCGAGGGTCTTCTCCGCCATCGCGAGGGACGGTTCATCACCGGTGCGCCTCCAGTAGCGGAGCAGAAACATCAGGTTGTGGGGCGTCGGAAATTTCGGCGCAGTTCCGAAGCCGCCGTATTGTGCATCAAAACTCCGGGAGAGCTGGTCATACGCTGTCTTTAGGGTACCCTCCCCCAGTTCTCTGCCCGGCGTGCTTGGCGCTTCGCTCGCTATCTGGCCGAGGGCGCCGGCGATCTGCTCTGCTGAGGTAAGCAGCTCATCCCTTCTCCCCACCCACAATGCCTTGATGCTGGGAACTATTTCCTTCATCCCTATACGCCCGAACCTGGTCTCCCGGGGGATGTAGGTGGTTGCGAAGAACGGCTTTTTATCAGGTGTCATGATGACGGTCATAGGCCATCCCCCACTCCCCGTCATCATCTGGCAGACAGTCATGTAGGCATTGTCTATATCAGGCCTTTCCTCTCTATCGACCTTGATGCAGATGAAGGTCTCATTCATCAACCGAGCGACCTCGGGATCTTCAAAGGACTCCTTTTCCATGACGTGACACCAGTGGCAGGTGGAGTAACCGATGGAGAGAAAGATCGGCTTGTCCTCCTTGTGTGCTCGATCGAAGGCCTCGGCTCCCCAGGGGTACCAATCAACGGGGTTGTGGGCATGTTGGAGTAGGTAGGGGCTCTTCTCGGATATGAGCTTGTTAGGCATCCGGCGCCTCTTCCTTTCCCCAGCCTAGGCCTTCCACAATCCGTGCAGGTTGCAGTGCTCACGGGCCTCGATCTTGCTCGCCTTGATGTCGAACAGGGCCTCGGGGGCATCTCCCGGCTTCAAAAACTGACGGTAGGCCTTGCCGTCCGCAATGATCTCGATCCATTCGATGTAATGCTTCTCCTCCATGGGGTGGGTAACGCTTCCCACCTTCACCTTGACGCCGTTGGCACTCTTCTCTATCACCGGCACGTGCTTTTCTTTGGCGGCGTCCACGGTGTTCGCCACGAGGAGCTTCATGGGCTGTCCGCAGCACACGAGCTCGCCCACCCCTTCGTGAAGGACCTCAACGATGTTTCCGCAGACTTCGCACTTGTAGATCTGGAGTCTCTGTGTCATGATGTTTTCCTCCTTCTTATGAGTTTTTATACATTCCCCGTTCCGGTGGATGTATCCCTATCATTGTCCTCCCGTTCGATTCACGTAATCAAAGGCCGCAATAGCCGCCTTTGCGCCTTCGCCGCAGGCCACGATAATCTGTTTAGCGGGGACATTGCTGACATCACCGGCAGCGAAGATCCCGGGCATATTTGTTTCGCAGCTGCAATTAACAAGTATCTCTCCCCTCTCATTTTTTTCCACATTCGTGATAAAATCAGCCGCAGGGGTCGAGCCTATCTCGACAAAGATGCCGCCGACGGAGAGATCTTCCACCTTATCGCCCTTGATTATTTCTATACCCTGGACAAGCTGTTCCCCGTAGATTCGCTTTATCTTTGTGTCCGTATAAAAGATTACCTTGCCGCTTGCCTTGGCCTTTTCTATCATGACGCTATCTGCCGTCAATTGTGATTTCACTTCCATGAGGTATATCTTTTTTGCAATCTTTGTTAATTGCAACGCTGCATCGAGAGCCGCATTACCTCCGCCGATGACGGCGACATCCATGCCGGCGAACAGCGGGGCATCACAGGTGGCACAGTACGTAACTCCCCTGTTCTTTAATTCATCTTCGCCCTGCACACCCAGTTTCTTGGGCCTTCTTCCCGACGCAACGATTACCGTCTGTGCGGTATATTCCCCCTTATCTGTTTTAATCCGCGCGATTGCGTCCGGTTTTTCTACAGCCGTTGCCTTCTCGCCCTCCCTCAACTCCACATCAAATTGGCTGAGGTGATCTTTAAATTTCTGGACAAGCTCCGGACCGGTAATGAATTGGTATCCGAGGTAATTCTCGACATCCCAACTGAGCGATGCCTGCCCCCCGATGTCCGTGGCGATCATCAGAAAGCGCATGCGCTTCCGGGCCGCATAGACACCGGCAGTTATGCCTGCCGGCCCTGCACCCACAATGATGAGATCGTATAGATTCATCCCTTCTTTTGCAATTTTTCTGCAATAGCCTTCTGATCAAAGCCGATGATGACTTCCCCGTCGATAACGATTACCGGCACGGCCATCCTCCCCGAAAGGCGCATCATCTCCTCCCGGGCCTGCGTATCCTGCGCTACGTCCCGTTCCTCATAACTCACCCCCTGTTGCGAAAGGAACTCTTTCGCCTTGTGACAGTGGGGTCATGTAGATGTGGTAAATATCTTGACTTCCATAGCACCCTCCTCAATTCTCTAGAACATATAACCTCTCAGGTTCCTCTCCTCGAGGGGAGAGGACTTCATCGTGAGCCCCTTCGCCGGTGAGCCGCTCCGGAGGCATGACCTCCCTTCTCCCGTGCGTTATTTTTCAAGCTCGAACTTGTCCTTGGTCGCCCCGCACACCGGGCAGGTCCAGTCGTCAGGCAGCTTCTCGAAGGGGGTGCCGGGGGCGATGCCGCCGTCCGGATCTCCCTTAGAAGGATCGTAGATATAGCCGCATACTGTGCACTTGTACTTCTTCATGTTCTCTCCCTTCTTTTCTTCCTGCGTTGTTTCTATGTATGTAGGGGCCGTCTTAGGAGTGGTCCCTCGCTTCACCTCATGATAATAAGCATAGGTCATAGGCTCCCCATCCTTGAGGAGTTGCCCCTCCGTCACCCCACCCATAAAGATCGTGTGGGTCTCTGCATCCAGCTCCTTTATGACCTTTCCCTCCAGATAGCCCACGGTGTGCTCCTGAAGAATAGGACAGCCATTGGCCGCCAAACGGTAGTTCATGCCATCGAATTTATCAACCTCCCTTCCCGATTTGAAGCCGAACCTCCCGATGAGTCTCGGGGGGGCATCCTGCGACAGGATCGACACGGTAAATACGCCGCTTTTTTTGATGAACTCATGGGTGAGATTTTCTTTATTTATTGCCATGGCGATTAGCGGCGGGCTTGAGCACACCTGCATCAAGGCATTGGCCGTCTGCCCATTGATGCGATCTCCAGCTTTCGAGGTCACGATGTAAACGCCGTAGCTGATCTTGCGAAAGACCTTCGTGTCCATCATTTCTCCTCACCTGAGGTTGCCATATGCCACATTCCTCGCTATCGTTGCACGCTGGAAGGAACACCGTCTCCTTATTTGCATTCATACTTCATTGCTTCAAGTATCTCACGGAGAGAAACGTCCCTTTGTTTTATATCTGTGGGGAATTATCTATTGCCGAACTTGCACACCTCCATGGTCACATCCTTGCCGCACTGTGGGCAGGTAGTTTCCAATTCGTCGGAGAACATCTCCACTTCATGGCCGCATTCAGGGCAGCGGCATGCAACCGGGGCCACATTTCTGCCCTCTACCGCACACCCCTTCAAGGGCCTATCCTGTTCGTCTTTCATGATGGTCCTCCTCCTGATATAATATCTATTCGCCGCCAGCTGATATAACCTTGTGGGCGAATAGGCGCCCTTATTGGGAATAATTATATTCTTGTCACCAGGTGATGTAAATTGGACCTTAGTCCGACAAGAAACGAAGCCCCTCTTGGGCAAGGTTAAGTCAACTCTTTTTTGCTCCTTCTTCCTCCCTCTTCCAGAGGCAGAGCAACTCGCCGACATGGTAGTGGCATTGGATCAATTCCCACCCCTTGTCCCCTTCAGCATTCAAAATTTTCTCCAGGGCTGCCAGATTCTTTTCCGGGAGATCGTGCACAAGGCAATGGCCTTTGTCGTCACACTGGATAACCCTCTCGGATTCTGAAACCATAGCAGGCAGGTTGTGCGTGCTTGTCTTATAACGCCATCGTGCCATAGCTTTATTCCCCTCCTTCACCGTTTTGACAGGTAGGACAGTAATAGGTCCCCCTGCCGTTTAGTTTTTGTCGTTCGACCCTTCCCCCACACCTAAAACATTCTGCGCCCTCCCGCCCGTAGACCGAGAGGTACTCCTGATGCTCTCCTTCCTTGCCGAAGAGATCGCGCCAGTCCGAGACCGAGGTGCCGCGGCAAGCGATGGCCCTCGTGAGGATCTCCTGCGCGGCTTCCCCGATCTTGACCCATGCATCACGGGAAAGACCATTGACCCTTCGCCAAGGGTCCAGCCGAGCTTGGTGGAGGATCTCACAGGCATAGATATTGCCGATGCCTGCTATGCGGCGTTGATCCATGAGGAACGATTTTATGGGCGTGGTGCTTCGCTGAGCAATCTTCAGTAGGTGAGCTGGGTCAAACGCGTCAAGGGGATCGCATCCTAAAGAGATGCAATACTCCTTATTGTGGACTGTTACCATACCAAAGCGCCGGGGGTCGATGAGGGAGATCCTCCCGTGGGGGAAGGAGATCACCAAGCGGGTATGAGGCAGCAGCCCGTTCCCATCCTGCCACAGGAGCCTTCCCGTCATACGCAAATGGAACAGGAGCGACCCCCCCCCTGTCAGCGTCATCGCCAGCGCCTTGCCATGGCGCGCAAACCCTTTAACCTTCCGTCCCTTAACCCCCCTGACGCCCCGGAGTTTGGGGTCAATAACGCGGGTCTGCCTTATCGTCGCACCCACAACAACGGTACGCAGTTGGCGGCAAAGGGTTTCTACCTCAGGGAGTTCGGGCATTACCTTCCTCCCGGACGCATGCGGCGCAGGTGCCGAAGATATAGAGTCGCGCTTCTTCCATCTTATGGCCATTGAGCCCCCCTTGCCGCTCAAAGATGACCTCCTCCATACCGACGTCATATATCTTCCCGCAGTGACGACAGTGGAAGTGATGATGGGGTTCGGTCTTATAGTCGTAGTGGGCCTTGTTGCGCTCGATGGTTACCTCTCGAACGAGCCCGTGTTGTTTAAAGAGATCAAGCGTGTTATAGACCGTGGCTCGAGACAGGGCGGGATACAGCCCCTGCAGAGATTGGTAGATATCCTCGGCCGTGGGATGTTGTGTATTGTCTTGGAGAAAGTCCAAGATCGCTGACCGTTGAATGGTCAACAGAACACCTTTCTCTTTGAGCCCTGCCTTCTTCTCCTCTAAGGTCATCTGCCGCACGCTACCCTCTTAACACAATAAGGATTTCTTTGTCAAGAATTAATCTAATCTTTAATCGATTATAATTTAGTTGTGCGGATCTTTGCGCCCTGTGCCTTGGGAGCCGATGGAAAAATCAAGAAAGGGTGCTTGCTTCTCCCTCAAGGAAGGTCTTCCGCCTCGTGCGGGTACGGATGCGCCGCTTGCTGATCCAAGACCACTGGCCGGGGTATCTTTTAATATAGGATTCCATGACGCGGGCAATCTGCTCGACAATGGTGAATACATCGCGCTCCTCGTCGCCGCTGAGCCGAACCTTTAAGGGGGGATCGATGATGACCTTATGCCCTCTGTCTCCCTGGCGGACGATGAACAGGGGGAGGATGGGGGCTCCGGTCTTCAGGTGATAGGCCGCCGGCCCTACGGGCAGGGCCATGGCGCGCCCGAGGAATTCCACCACTACCCCTCCCTGTTTTTGGTTTTCATCGCAGATAAAGCCCATGATCTCCCCCTTGCGCAGGACGCGGAGGATCTCTCTATGGAATGTAAACAAGGAATCACTCATGATGAAACTGGTCCCTACCCTCTCCCCCATCTGTCGCCACACCTGTGCGAGCCGGGGATGGGGCTGGCCGCCCATCATCCACGTAAGGTGGAACCCGCAGGCGTTTAACTTCGCCCCTATAAGGGTGAAGGTGCCGAGGTGGGCGCTGACGCCGATGGCTCCCTTGCCCAGGGCCAAGGCCTGCTCGAGGTTTTCTCTCCCTTCCAGCGCTACCCATGGGTCGAACTTCTTGCCATAAAATGGGACGCAATAAAAGGTCTCCATAAAGCCCCTGAGCATGTTGATAAAACTCTCTTGAGCTATGCGCCCCTTTTCTTCATCCGTCAGGGAATTATGAAAGGTGAAGGTGAGGTTATCCAGCATCTTTTTTTTATACTTGCCTGCGAAACGCCACGCAAGCTTGCCCCCGATGCCCCCGATGAAAGAGAACGTCCACGCAAAGGGAATGAAGCGGACACATTGAGGTAAGCCCCTTAAGGCAACGCTGGCGAACCAGTAGCGGATCTCTCGCTGCACCCGTTTCCATCCCCGTTTTTTTCTTCTTACCTTCATGACAACCCTTCTATGATTGTGAGGGTTTGAGCACCTTTTTCCTCACCAACCATAACCCTAGCGCAAGAGCAGTCCCAATCAGGCCCCCTGCGATGACATCGAGAGGAAAGTGCGCCCCCATGTAGATGCGAGAAAGCCCCACCCCCACGGCCAAGCACAAGAAGAGGGGCGCCCACCGTGGGAAGAGGAATGAGAAATACGTCGCCGCAGTGAAGGCGGTCTGAGTGTCGCCGGAGGGGAAGGATCGATACCATAGTTGCTTGCCCAAAACATGGATATGGACCTTTCCTGCCTCGATAAGGGGGGCAAATTCGCTCAAGGGGCGGGGTCTGGGAATCATCTTTTTTAACGCGAAGATGCAAAGCCCGGCCATAAGCATGGCGGCAAAAAACCAGGGGAGGTGTTGACGAAAGTAGGCCGGCTTCTTTAATGCAAAGAAGATGATCACCAACGCGATCACGATCCCGGCGTTACCCAACCATGTTATGATATAGGAGAAGAAGAAATCCAGGAGAGGGATGGACCATTGATTATTGATCCATAAAAAGACCTTTTTATCCAATGCCAACAAAAATTCCATCTTTCCCCCCGCTGGATTGTGTGAGCGATCACCATAACTATATAGGGAGCAAAAGTCAACCCTTCAACTCTCATGCCGAAAGCTCAGGGTTGACCCTTCGACTCCCCGGCCGGAAGGCCGGTGCTTGCCCTTCGGCCTGAGTCTTCGGCGCCGTCGAAGACGTCAAGGGTGCCACCTTGACTTTCCCGCTCTTCTTCTGTTAGAGTGACGAGTCAAAACGATGATCCTCCATCTTCCCCCCCATATCGAGCAGAGACTTCGTCTCTTAAAGGACAAAGGTGGAGCCTCTGTCGTTATTCGACTGTATCAGCATAAGGACTATCCTGCCCTCGCTGAGATGTATCGATGCTTTGAGCCCAAGGAGTGGAGCCAGGGGCTTCCTCCTCGATTGGATCACAAGAGGGAAGAGTGGCTGAGATATGTGGTGGAAAGGGCAATTAACCTCCTCGCCATCATGGAAGAGAAGGTAGTGGGGCATGCCGCCCTCTTTGAGATAGAACACGCCAGAAGTTACGAGTACCTGATCTTTGTCCATCAGGACTATCAGGATCGAGGCATCGGGACGGCGCTCTCTCAGGCGATGAGGGATTTGGCTCAAGAGATGGAGTGGCGCAAGATCTGGCTTACGGTGGGGGCGATAAACCTCAAAGCCATTCATGTCTATGAGAAGGTTGGTTTTTGTATCGTGGGACCGAGGGATATTGAGTGTGTGATGACGCTCACCCTGAAAGAGGACAACGAAGGCCAATAAGTAAGCACCTTCCCCTGATCCGTCCTCGACGCGGCTGGCACTCGAAGACAGGGACCGATCCTGGTCAGCCCCCCGGCGTTACCGTTCCTATCAACCACACCTGCTCGCGGGAGGCCGAGAAACGGTGAGGCATTCCTTCCTTATAAACTCGCGCGGACGTCCCCATGATTCCGACGGTTCGCTCTTGGAGGTGTTCCCCTGACCCAACCGAGCATGGCAGAGGTCTTGGGCGCCAAGGGGATACTGGCCGCGGGGCTGGATTCCTATGAGCACAGACCCCAGCAGGTGGAGATGGCCGAGGCAATCTGGAGGGCGCTGCAAGAGGGGGGGGGGTTGATCGTGGAGGCAGGCCCGGGCACAGGGAAGACCTTCGCCTATCTGATCCCCGCCATCTACAGTGGCCACAAGGTGGTGGTCTCCACGGGGACCAAAAACCTGCAGGAACAGCTCTTCTTTAAGGATATACCGCTGCTAAGGGAAATACTCCCCATCAAATTCACGGCTGCGTATATGAAGGGGAGGGAGAACTATCTCTGTAAGCGCCGCTTCGCGATATTCAATCGGCAACCCCTCTTCAAGGTATTGGAAGATGCCTCCTTCTTCAAGGAGGTGAACACATGGGCATCCCGGACTGAGACCGGGGATCGAGCTGAGCTCGGGGGGGTGCCCGAGGCATTCTCGGCATGGGCCGAGATCTGCTGCAGCCGCGATCAGTGTCTCGGATCGGAATGCCCGGACCATAAGCGGTGTTTCCTTACCCGCATGCGCCAGGCGGCAGCCCAGGCCCAGGTGCTCGTGGTCAACCACCATCTCTTTTTCGCCGATCTGGCCATCAGGGATGCTGGAGGAGAGGTGATCCCGCGGTACAAGCGGGTGATCTTCGATGAGGCCCATCAATTGGAGGAGGTGATCACCGCCTATTTCGGCCTGGCCGTCAGCAACTACCGGGTGGAGGAATTGGCCCGGGACATACACAGGGAATTGGCGGCGGGAAGGAGGCCGCCGGTCGAGCTAGAGAAGGCGGTGGATGACCTCCGGGGAAAAGGGGCACAGCTCTTCACCCTCTTTCAGGGGGAGGAACGGTACAGGCTGCGGGAGTTTGATCCCATGGTCTTTTCCCTGCTCTCGGACATCAAGAGGTGCCTCAGCGTCCTGCGCGGTATCATGGTGAAGAGATCCGAGAAGGAGGAGATCGTCTCCTTGATCCGCCGCACGCAGGAGTTGGGGGGAGATCTCGAATTTATCCTCTCCCAGGGTGATGCGCAGTACGTCTATTGGTGCGAGAACAGGGGGAGGGGGATCTTCCTCAGGGCCTCACCCATCGATGTCTGGCCGGAGTTGAACAGGAGACTCTATCCCCGCCTCGAGACGATGGTCTTTACCTCCGCCACCCTCTCCACCCAGGGGGGGTTCGCGTATTTCCGGGAGCGGCTCGGCCTGCAGGATGCCGCGGAGCTTATCCTCCCCTCTCCCTTTGATATGCAAAGACAGGTGGTGATCTACCTTCCCCCTGGGCTGCCGGAACCCAATGCCCCGGCCTTTCCCAACGCGGCCGCCAGGGAGATCGAGGCCATCCTGGCTATCACCGAGGGCAGGGCCTTTGTCCTGTTCACCAGCTATAAGAACATGCGGGAGGTCTACGGCATCCTCAAGGGTCGATTACCCTATAGGCTTCTGATCCAGGGCGAAGGGCCCAGGCATCTGCTCCTGGAGGAGTTTAAATCTGATGTCTCCTCGGTCCTCTTTGCCACCGGCAGCTTCTGGGAGGGAGTGGATGTGCCCGGAGAGGCCTTGAGCTGCGTCATCATCGACAAGCTCCCCTTTGACCCCCCTACCGAGCCGGTGACCCAGGCGCGCATCGAGCGGATCACCAGCCAGGGAGAAAACCCCTTTTATCACTATCAGGTGCCAGCAGCCATCATCACCCTGAAGCAGGGACTGGGAAGGCTCATCAGGAGCACGGAGGATCGGGGGGTCCTCTCCATCCTGGACAGCCGCATCCTCACCAAGGAATATGGCAAGCTCTTCCTCCAAAGCCTCCCTGCGGCGCCGGTGGTTCAAAAGCGGGAGGCGATCAAGAGGGTGTTTGAGTAGCTATCAGTTAAGTGCGGAAAAAAGGATGATAAATCGTGAGTATTAGACAACAGACCGCAGGGAAAAGCTCTCCTGCAGGGTCTCGTGATGCGAAAGATGCCCGCGCCAGGCAGGCGCCACCTGAGCCAAGATTGTCGCTGGCTCTCAGGGCATTCAAATACAGGAATTACCAACTCTTCTTTGGCGGGCAGTTCATTTCGCTCACCGGCACCTGGATGCAGTCGATAGCGCAGGCGTGGCTTGTCTATCGGCTGACGGGGTCGGCGGTCTTGCTCGGATTCGTCGCTTTCTCGGGACAAATTCCGGTTTTCTTGCTCGCATCTCTCGGCGGGGTTTTTGCTGATAGACATAGACGCCGACGCATCCTCGTCGCCACGCAAACCGCATCAATGCTCTTAGCCTTTGTTCTGGCCGTCCTGACACTCGCCGATCGTGTGCAGGTATGGCATGTGTTTGTGCTCGCCGCCGTGCTCGGCCTCGTGAATGCCTTTGACATACCGGCGCGACAATCCTTCGTGGTGGAAATGGTGGGTAGAGAGGATCTCATCAACGCCATTGCCTTGAACTCCTCCATATTTAATGGCACGCGCATCATCGGGCCGGCTATTGCGGGGATACTGGTGGCGACGGTCGGCGAGGGCTGGTGCTTCTTCGCTAATGGCGTCAGCTACATGGCCGTGATCGCCGGTTTGCTGCTGATGAAGATCAAGGTCCGGGAGCGTGTCCTCCACCGCGGATCGGCACTAGCCAGCATCATCGAAGGTTTCGGGTATGTCGGCCGATCGGGGCCTGTGCGATCATTATTGTCCCTGCTCGGGTTGATCAGCCTCATCGGGCTTCCCTATGTTGTGCTCATGCCGATCTTCGCGGATCAGATACTGCATGGCGGGGCAAGGGGGCTTGGGTTGCTGATGGGCGCCTCGGGGGTTGGAGCGCTTGCAGGTGCCTTGAGCCTGGCTGCGCGGCAAGGCGCGCGCGGCCTGGGACGCTTGGTCGCCTTTTCTACTGCAGGTTTTGGCGCCAGCCTCATACTCTTCTCGTTGTCGCGCTCCTTCTGGCTCTCCGCCGCACTGCTCATGCCGGTCGGCTTTTTCATGATTGTCGAAATGGCCTCGTCAAACACCCTCATACAAACCTTGGTGCCCGATAACCTGCGCGGGCGCGTGATGGCGGTCTACTCGATGATGCTCATGGGCATGGCCCCCTTCGGTGCGCTCCTCGCAGGCGCCATTGCCCATAATCTGAGTGCGCCGCTCACCGTGGCGCTCGGCGGCGCCGTGTGCATCGTGGCAGCAGTAGTATTCGGTTTGCGCTTACCGGTCTTCAGACGCGAGGCCCGGCAGATGATCGTTGCCCTGCAGATGGCCGGCGGCGACCCGGCAGAGGAGATGACCGCCGCCGGAGGTGGCTCTGTAGTCAGAAGAGATGATGTTGTCGAGCGGCGGCGTCAGTGACACAATATCAAGAGGCTTTGGGGGCAGGGGTTTTCGTCTTGCCCCCCCCCTTACTCTACCATGTTTCAGGTTGACGGGAAGTTTAAAAAGATTTAGGGTAATACTAAGTTTGAGTTTTGAGGGTTGCCATGTCAGATGAACTGAAAATAGTCTTGGAGGACGTGAAGGAGAAGTTTGACACCGTGATTGAGGCCTTCAATATGGTGAAGGAGAACCTTGACCAATTCAGGGATGAAAACAAGCAAGAACATGAGGAACTCAGAAAGGATATTTTTGACGTGAAGGTTGAGGTTTCTTCCATCCGGCAGGATTTAAATGACCACCGTACCAGCACAGAGCTTCATAATGTTAAGAGAGGTGAGAAGGCAGTCTGAAGTTTCAGTATCAAGAAAATAGAACTACTCAATTTCTCTGGGGATATGCTTTTGCTTTAGGCATAGTGTTAAAGAGAGACATTCATAACATAGATGTCCGATAGCAAATATTGATGTGCGGCCAAGAAATTATTCCGTCCTTGTTAAAATATCAGTATATCACTGGAAACATTCTGGTAATGATCGGATGGATTGTAACGTTTCTTTATACTATATACCAAGTCAAAAAGGGCCATAACTATAATTTGCAAGCCTAAAATACTCTTTTTAAGCAAGAGATCGAATATAAAGCTTACTCTAAAGTCCAAGATGCTCTAGATCAATATTCATCTGCTTTGCTAAGTTTTGATGGATGCCTAAGCGATCTTAATTTACATTTATCACTTTTAAAGACTGGGCAAGTATTCCTCTCGAATTAATCGAAGTAAATAGACAACAAACTGGAAAGTTTATAGAGTTTTTAAGAAGTTATGAAAGTAATGAAATCATAGTCGTTGATTTTAAACCAATTAAGGATGAGATTGCAAAGGAATTCAATGTGCTTAGTGATTTTTTTGCTGAGTTTCACAAGTTTTATTTAGAAAACATTGATAATGCTTCAGATAGTATTTCACGGTTAAAAAATATCGAAGGAGTCAGAAACAAGATAATAGCCATCTCTGAAAAAACGATGGATATTGTTGGTCATGTCATTGATTTTAGAATAGAGATGCAGAATAAAATCTTAGGACCGATTCTTGGTAAGAGTATTCCCCAAAGAGAACTAGGAGATGATTCAGTAAAGGTTTTGTCATTGAAATAATTTTGTTGTTTGACTCTGTGATCATAACTTCAATTGTCAATTTTGGCTCCCCGAGATCGGTTGGCTCAAATGATGTGCTATCTATTCGCCCTCGCTTGTTCTAGCATGTCTTTCAGAATGACCTCTGGGTGATGATACCGCTGGTATTTAACGGTCTTCTCCCCATACTGGATCGCCTCCTGTGGGCACCACTGCAAACAGGCAAAGCACTGCTCGCAGCGGTGCAGCCACGCAGGTTTTTCATTGGTCATCTCAATATTTGCGGCCGGACAGACTTGAGAACAGATCCCACAGTTGTTGCATTTCTCATCCGCCCGGAACTTCTTGTCCATGTTACGAACCTGTCGGAAAGACATCCTATATAATAAGGAAAAGAAGATATTCTGCCACAGGGGCCCCCTGTCCACCCTTTTTCGCTCACCCCTGAGCACAGAGCCTGCAATGGCCTTCACCTTTTCCCGGGCCTGCTTAAACAGTTTCTGCTGTTTATCCATCGGCCCGGGACCGCCCCAGGGGATATAATTGGAAGGCAGACCGACGGAATAGCCGAGGGAGAGCGCTAACTTGCGGCTTGCCATGAGCCTCTGCAGCTGAGGCAAGGTGGCAGCAGGCTGCCCGGCGTTGACAGCCGCGGCGAAAAAGTACGTCCCTGGTTTCCCCTTCAGATGGTTGACAAATTGGATGACGCGGCTGGGCAATCCCCAGATGTGGACCGGGAAGATGATGCCAACCACGTCGGCCTGCACCTTAAACGCTTTTTGTGGGCACGGCATAAACCCAATGGTGGCCTTTTTTAATTCCGTAGCCAGCTGCCGCGCGACCCATAACGAGTTACCGGTGCCTGTATAAACATACAACCGTATTTTCATGGACATTTAGTTAGTATCAGCCTATTTTTTTACTGCAAAATGCCGTTATCGCTTACTAACCGATCAATGGACTTGTGCAAGTCAGCCAACTGCCCGTCGTTGCTGATTGCATAGTCCGCCTGCTCGCCTGCTTCGGTAATATGAAAGAGGGCTTCCTCGGCCTTATCCTGAATCAGGAATTGCTCATATTGCTGCGAATCACGCTCTTCTGCCCTCTTGACCATGCGCTCATAGCGCCGGCGGGGATCGGTGACAGAGAC